>ENA-UADM01000026-UADM01000026.1-human-gut-metagenome-genome-assembly--contig:-NODE-26-length-42995-cov-7.195552_pt1 | contig 42995 bp, 52 predicted proteins | sample MGYA00244258_ERZ654254 | MGnify/ENA primary metagenome ERZ654254 (study PRJEB26926, sample SAMN06165234) | human gut metagenome | biome: ENVO:00009003; feature: ENVO:2100002; material: ENVO:00002003...
CATACGAGATTCCTCTACGTCTCGTGGGCTCGGAGATGTGTATAAGAGACAGAACTTAATCTACTCACTCCCCCTACTTCCATCATTAACAATTCACTTAGATTTACTGGCATTATTAGGAGAAAATAACCACCAAAATATACCAGCACAAATTACTGTTGCAGCTAATTCACTCATAATTTATATCTCCATTTATAGCCATAGGATTTACCATTAGGGTATATCCTTAGCTGATTATTAATTGCTTTCTTTATCTTCTCCCAATCTTTATTTAAGGTCTGAGACAGTTCCTTGGCTGCTTGAGTAGTAGAATTATACTCTGCTATAAATTTCCCATCTAAGCTATATTGTAGAACAGGTTTATTAAGCCAGCTATTTGATTGTCCTCTTTTATTAATAGACTGTCTCTCTTTAACAGTTCCATATCCAACATTGTATTTTCTTGTACACCATTCAAGATTAGACACAATATTATTGTTCTTAATTTCATCCTTATGATTAATCTCTTTATAATCATTAGGATTGGGAATGAAGTGTATTGCTACTAATCTGTGTACAGAATGCCATTTAGCAATATGATTGCTACTTTTTAAGTTTACTAACTCATAGCCATCATCATTAATCATAGGCTTTAGGACCCTATCTTCTAGACTACATCCCTTCCCACTTCTTCCAAGAGACTTAACCCTACCTAAGTTTGATACTTGGTACAAACCTTCATATCCTTGAATATCTTTCCAAATTTCTTCCATATTAAATGTTCTATTGTTCACTGCAAAGATACAAATAAATCCACTAATATGCAAGTGGATAAATAAATTATTTATAGTGAATAAAAAAAAAAGAGGAGAGGAATCTCCTCTTTTAATTATTGCTTAAAATAAGGTATAGCCAATTCAGGGTCTATACCTCTTGTAATAGTACTTCTCATAGGAACTAATGGACTTTTCATTAAGAGCCTATAAGCCTTAGTCTTATCCTTAAACTGTCCTGACTGTATAAGAGCATCCTCACCTGCAAACACTTCATAATTCATTGGGTTAATCAACCCAACTAAATCTAAAGTAGATTGAATTGTCTGGACGGCTGCTGCTGGGGATTTCATAATTTTCAATCCTTCATCAACCATAGGCTTTCCTGGGATTAAAACACCAGTTTCTGTCTTTAGTCTTCTAAGTTGATATTCTACTATCTTAGTAAGCCAAGGTCTGTTATCCTTATCATCCCAATCAATCATTCCAAGTACTGCCACTATCGCTAAATAATGGGCAACCTCAGTAACTGCTCTTTTAATATTAGCCTTTTCAGTTTTTGATAATTTGTTCCAATCTGATACTATATCAAATTGGGACTTTCTAAGTTCCTGTGCCAACTGCCATAGAAACCTGCCTGTAGTTATGTAGTAACCTTCAGTCCAAGTTTGTAAGTCCATATTGTAAGAAGCTGATTTGAACCTTCTGTTAAGTGAGGGTTTCACCCACTTCCTAAACATTATTGCCATTCTACCTATAGCCAGCCTTTGCACTGCATTTCTGTCAGCTTTATTATAGATACCATGCATTCTTTGGTTTATGGCAGCAGACTTTCTACTGAAAGCTATAATATCATCCTTTGTGAATGCAGAGCCATCTTCCTTAGTATAGCCTTGCTTTAATTGAAGTTTAGCACCTAACTTCTTATTATTCTTATCAATAGGAACTACTTCCATAGCATCCCATAGGCTGACAATCTTCCCATCAGGAGTCTTCATTTTGTAAGCATCTGCAAGTGCCAATGAAGTTCTATTCTGCATCCAGTGTTCTCCAGCATTATTCATAAGGAATAATGCAGATGTACCAAACATTCTGCTAAACCATGTCTTCCTGTCAAAGTTTACTTCCTTGACATCAGTTTCATATTCCTGCATAACATTAAATAGTTCATCCCACAAAGCAAGCTTGCTTGTTTTCACCCTATTGCCAATCTCTGCAAGGAACTCAGGCAATGCCTGACCATAGTTCCTGTCAGCCCTAAGTGTATTGGATTCATTGAAGAACTCTCCGGAGAAAGACTCAATCCTCATCATTACTCCACCAGTAGCCACATTAGAGATGCCAGATAGTACATTGATTGCTAATGTGTTAAGAGAAGTCATCCTATTAACGAAATTAGCTACCTTTCCTTTATCAATCTTGGTATTGCCAAATGTTCCTTCATCTGCCATATACCTGCCATATACCTGCATCTTAAAGAAATCATTTAATCTCTGCATGAATCTTGTCTCATCTCCTGACTTAGTCAATACTGATTCTACCTTTCTTCCTACAGATTTGAACTTCTCTGCAAGAGGCTTACCTCCTCTTACCTGTACTATTTCCCTTTCCCTTAGCATATCTCTGCCAAGTTCAAGAACATCAATTACCTTACCCATCTCATTGAAATCATTTGCCATGGCAGCATAAGCTGTAAGGGTAGATGTCACATCAGTAGACAGGTCATTGGGGCTTTCTCCCTTCTTCATCTTGGTATAATAGATGGGAAGTACCTGCACTTCTCTGCCTTCAAAGTCTTTCACAGTAGCCCTATCACCAAACTCAGTATCATCTGTCCTTCTGATGAACTCATCCTTTATGCTTTCCCATATTTGTTTTGCTCCGGACTTTACACCATCAGAAGACTTTACCCTTTCAAGTAAATCTTTTCTAATCTTAACTGCATTGGTTAAGGTAGTATACTTGTCAGGAAGGTATGAATCTAGCTTGGCCTTTATATCCATAACCTTATTATAGTACTCTTTCTGAGCAGGATTCAGGTTTTGATAAGCCTTATTGCCATAAATGGATACTTTAGGTTGTTTCTTTCCATCAACAATCTCCATGTTGGTATCAAACCAAGCCTGTCTTTCCCTCCTGTACTTTTCTGCATAATCACCAACAGGGTTATGCCCATATTTCTCATTAAGAGCCTTGAACATTTCCCTAACTTTCTCTTTGAATAAGCCTTGGTTAATCTCAGATATGTAGTTACCTGTCAGATTACCTTTGCTATCTCTTTCAAACATCCAGTCAGTATTCTTTATACCAGCTTGTTCCAGCTTAATAGTAGCAGCTTGTAACTCCTTCATGACATTAATAGTCTCAAGCCTTGCATTTTCCTTACTCTTCTTGACAGCTTGGTCCATTACCTTCAACATATAGTCTGAGGAGTCTGCCATAGAATCAAGCCACCTGTCAAAGAATGATATATCATTGTCAGCCACCTTGACCAAGTCCTCGGCGGTCATGGTTTTACCCTTAAACTTACCAAAGGGGACAGTAATGCTTTCCCCTACAAAGGGCTTGATAAAATCAACAAAGAGAGGCATTGATACATTATTATATTTGACAAACAGGTCACCAAGTAATGTACTTGTATTGTCAAGTGCTACCCTTACTCTTTGACCATATCTGTTGTCTTCATATTTTTCCTCATCAACAAGGGATTTTCTTATGTCATCAGTAATGTGTTTGTAACTATATAAGTAGCTCCTCACATCCCTTAATACCCTAGCCCTCTCATTTACATCAGTGGCAGGAGTATTCTGTAACATAGTAAGCCTGTTATTCACTTTAGATAACTCTTCAAGTGCATTCTCTAGGAATGTATAAATGCCTTCTATCTCATTATTATCAGCCAATTCAATATCCAACCTATCAATAAGGAGCCTTTGGTTGGCACTAAACTGGCTATTGGGGTTTCTTTTTTCGTAAATCTTCAGCCTCTTTAGCTCATTGCCAATGATTTCCTGAAGTAGTTTCTTATCTCTAGTTATCCTCTCTGAGGTATTATAGAATACTCCACTTGATTTGATATTGTCAACATTGATAGTCTCATCCAAGCTTCCATCAAGTATCTGCCTTGCTAAAGAGCCGAAATTCTTGTCAGCCTCCTTCATGGCTCTTTGGATAGGACTTGCACTGAGTTTCTGAAAGAAACCCTTAACTGCTTGGATTACTCTTTGCAGGAGATTTTTATAGGGCTTTGATGGAATATCTTCACCTTGTAGCAAATGCTTTGCAAGCAATTTACCCGCAGCTTCTTTTGCCAGCTTAAACTCATCACCATGATATAGTGTATTATAAGTATCGTAGTCCTCACCCATGATTTCTCCTGTCAGCCCATTAGAGGATATATTATTGACTAGTCTTGTCACAAGAGGATTATCCCCCATGGCCTCAATGGCAAAGTGTGCAAACTCTTCAGGAAGAGCCTTCTCACCTTGGATACCATTAGCAAGCCTAATCATTTCAATAAGACCATCTGCTGCATTCCTTGCAACATCAAAGTCAGTTACACCATGAATACCCATTCTCTTTTCAAGGTCAGTCAAAGCACCTATCCCTATACCATGGGATTCAAGAATACTTCTCAACCTATTATTAAGGTTTTCATTGTATTCCATCTTATCTGCATTTATAGAGTTAAGTCTATTTCTTTTCTCAACCTTTATTCCTATAAATATTCTTGGGGACTCAGAGTCCTGAATCTTGATTATATTAGCCACATAATCATCCCTAAATTCAGAGTTTTGATTAAAGGCTATAGCTCTTTGTTTTAACTTCTGATAATTATCATCATTGTTTACCCAAAGAGCAGGTCTATCTAATCCTTTCTTGTAATACCCAATCTCTCTATTGAGTCTTTCAAGTACTTTAGTGTCTGGAATAACCCTACTAAGATTAGTTTGTTTTAATAAACTCCTTAGTGTTGGTTCATTGTTTTCATCCAAGACTAATCTTGGATTCCAATCTCTTATAAAAGAGTCAGACTTTGTGATAAGATATAGTCTTGCAGCTTCACTCCTATTATTGGAAGTGAAGGACAGCAAGTCCTTAAATAACTTGCTGTCCACTACTTGACCATTTCTATTCTTCACTTTTGGAATAATTGCACAACTTTTTGCCATATCTTACAATTCATATAATGTTGGAGCACCACAAATACTGTCACCATTCTCATCCTTATACTCCGTATTAGGTTGAATAGATGTTATGTCATCAGTCTTAGGAGCAGAAGTATCAAGAGGAGTGCCATATACTTGTTGGAAAGCATCCACATCTACTTGAGGAATATCTTGATAATCAGGCATAGAATCATAATCCACTTCTACATTCCCATCATCAAATCTTGATAATGTATCTGCATAAGGGTCATAATCCTTCCTGTTCTTATCAATTACAGTTTCCATCTCTTCTGCATCCTTACCATACTCATATTCAATGAAACTGTTCCTGAAACCTAATGGTTCAATCCTTTCATAGGTTGCCACATTAGCCTGCTCAGTACCTAATGAGAGTAATTTGTAATAGACATAACCTCCTCTGATTCTCTTGCCTATATACTTGAAGAAGTCATAGACTGGGCCATCAGGAGTATCTATCCTTTTCTTGATGACTTTCTTATCACCAAAGGTAGCATCACCATCAATCACGAATGTAACCACATCCTTGATTTCATTATCCTCTCCTATGAACTGAACAGAGGCTGTGTCAGGAACTTCAGGAACCAACTTCCTATCATCCAAGTGGTTATAGACATATTGGTCTACAAATTGACTGTAATCATCATTGGATAATGTAAGGCTTCTTAGCGTACTTATATACTCTGGTATGATGTTTCTAACTGCCACAGGAGCCAAGTGGATAAAGGTATTTGGACCAAATGCAAAACCGTTCCTGTAATAGCTGTACCTGAACAGGTTAAGAGCAAGTCTCTGAGCTTCAGGATTAGACATGTATAGGAGAGATGTCCAATCCCTCATATATCTTTCCCTTAAAGTAGGACTTAATTGGCCTACATTCTTGAACACCACAGTATCCACAGGATTAGTGTCATTTGCCCTAATCACCTTAAGTCTTTTAATAAATTCAAGGTCAGCTATATCCTCATTGTCTGTTACTACCTTCTTAAAGTAAGCAGGGAAGTTATTGATAAAATCTTTTCTCTTTTCAGAAGAGGAAACAATAATATCACCTACTTCAGAGTCAGGGTTTACAACCAGCTCAGAACCAAAGAATCCATTCTTTGACATTATATAGGCAAGTAAGTCATTGTAGATGCTATTCATAGTCTTTACATTTAACCTGCCAGTCTTTGTCAAATCTCTAAGGCTATCAATTACAGACCTAAATGATTCAGTATATTGAGGGAAATAAGAACCCAACATTCTCTCTGACATCTGCAAACCAAGGGTGTAGAAAGCCTGTAAGAATGGGAGAGGAGCTGATAATAATCTTTCTCTAAGAGTGTCAGTGTCCGGATTATCTGCAAGCAAATCATCATACATGACATTGGCATTCTTCAATGGGAACTTATCATTACTCTCTATTTGGTCTAACAGGTCTTTTACTTTCTGTATCTTCAACTCTGTATCTGCAATAGTAGGACCAGCAGCACCACCTTGGGTATCAGACCTTGTGGCTTGTACTAATTGACCCAAAGCATTGGCAGAGTTCATAACTCTCTTAAACAGATAACCAACTGCAACTTGTTTCTGGTAGAACTCTATCTTCCTAAAGTCAGAAGTCTGAGACCTATCAGTAACAGCCTCCTTGGCAAGCATTATATTGTCTGCAAGCTCTTCAATGTAGAAGCTGTTATTCTTGTAGTTATCATAAGTCAAGTCACTATTAAGAGCAGCCTTTTCCTTGTATTTGTCAAGTACCTCATCAATAATAGTATCTTTGCCTTTACCCTCTCTGCTCTCTCTAAAGTAGGTTTGAGTAATCTCTTGGACAATAGGCTGCATCATAAGCAAACCTATTTCAATAGGATTGTAACCTAATCTTGAAAGAAGCATAGAAGCATCAGCAGTAAACGTATTCTGATTAAGTGCTGCAAGCACAGGGTCTTTCACATTATCCACAGAAGCAGCTAGGAAGCCAGCATTGTTCTTTGAGATAAATTCCTTATCCCTATTCATGACATCATGCAAAGATGTAAGTCTCTTTCCATTCAGTGTAAATGAACCATTTTCCTCATCTAGAGATAGCTGGGTGTGCTGCATCAGGGCATGGTTGGCATTATGGTTGGCATATATACCAATCAGCTTTGCACCAGTCATGTTCTGTTGATGTAACATTACCTGAGTTCTTGGAGATAATGGGTCCATCTTGGTCTTAGTCTTTTCAGCCAATTTATCAAGAGTATCAAGGTCTAAGTCAAACAAGTATGAAGCAATGGACTTAGGATAAGATTTACCATTCTCTTGAACAGTCTTATCAAGTTTTACTCCTATTGCTTGCAAGGCAGTGCTCAAATCACCCTCATAAGAATCATTTAGGATAGTCATTATTCTTGCAGACCTCTTTTGATAATCAAAACCACCGGGGTTAAGAATCTTGGAAGCTGTATCTGCATTAGTGAGAACCCCATACATCATATCTATCAATAGGTTATTTCTTGCTTCAAGACTATTCTCCTGTGGAGATTTGCTGAAATTGTACTTGACCTTTCTTATCTTAGTCTCCATCAAATTGTCCTTTATATCGTTATAATAGTCAAAAAGGTGCATTTCAGGAGTATCTTCTGAGAATGATATATTGCCATTCCTAATCTGGTCAATAGTCATCTTGACATTGTCTATACCCCACTTCCTGAATCCCTGATTCTGCATAACCAAATCAGTAAACTTTTTCCAATTCACTTCCTTGGATATATTGAACTCAGGCAACATGATATACATCTTGTCCACATCAAAGTCAGAACCTGATAGAGTAGTAATCTCAGCAGGAAGCATAATTGCAGAACCATTCTGTTGAGGTAGGAATCCCTTGATATACAGGGGAGCCATACTATACTTATCCTCTGTTGGAACTCTATAACCAATCAACTTTCTTAAGTCCTCAGGCAGCTTAGTCACATCAAGTTGGTGAGTATTTGGGTCCATAAGAGGCTCATAGAACTCTCTGCTATATGCAGGCATATAACATTCAAGGTACTTGATTCTCTTGTTGGCACCTTCACCTTCAAATACTACATGAAGTTCATCAGTCAGACCATAATCAGATACCTGAATCAATGCTCCACCTCTGATCTTCTGTTTAGTAATTCTACTCTTGATTACGCTATTGAGTAATGTCTGTACTTTTTGAGACTGTACAGGGTCAAAGAGAGGTATATTGAAGTTGTTGTTCTCATCAAGAGTACAAGCCCTCATCATATCCATGCCATACCTCTGATTACCTCTAATCTCTTCAAGTAGGATTTTCTCCACTTCCTCCGGGTCTTTGAATATCTCATCCACATCAGCAAATGCTTGTAAGATATTCTCAGTATTGATAGCATTATACAGGTCAAGCCACTCTTTTTTAGTCATGCTTTTGCCATCCACTGTAATGGTGGTATCATCACTAATGTCAGCAGTAATAAGCTTTCTAATTTGAGTACCTACTAACTGAACTGCATCAATAGCATGCTCAGGAGTTGCAGTCTGAATACCATAATCCTCATAAGATATTTTATGTACTACATTGGGATTCTCATTACCAAATCCAATACCTGTGGTATCATTAAGTCTTTGGAGGACTTCGTCCCCTGTATTTACATCATTCAAATCTATCACACCCTGTTTACCAACTTTGGTAGTAGATTCAAACTGTACCACATCAATCTGATTATCCTCCATAAACTTATTTATGGCTTTCAGCTTGCTTGACCTTCCTAATGGACCAGCTACCAACTCATGCATTGCAAGTAACAGAAACTCTGAGTTCTTATGCTGCACAGGGGTTTTGATTCCAGTATGCCCTTCAACACCACTATTATTGTTGACTTGTGTATAGACATAAGGTTTCTTGGTCTGCCAAATGATATTGAAGTCCTTTATATTCCAATCTCCATTCTTGAAGTTGTTATATGCCTGTTCCATATCATCTGTCCATTGACCTGACATTCCTAGGATAGCTCTATAAGAACTCAGGCTTCTGTAAGCTTGGGCATCTGCTACATTCACATTTCTGAACTTACTGATGATATTATCCCTGTCTATCTTGGACATCTCACCTTTCTTGACCTTTTCATCAAGTACAGTCTTAATATCCTCAAGTACAGCAGATACTATTTCATCATCCTTCAAGTAAATAGTTCTCTCCCAATCTCTACCAATTCTCTCACCTTTATAAGTAGCTTTAGTATTCAATCTGAGAGCAGGAGCATGAACCTCCTTATATCTCTTCTGAAAGTCCTCAAGGTTCTTATAGAAAGCAAGGTCAGTAGTAGTAAGTTGGATAATCTGTGAAGTAGCTAATTTACTATTCCAATAGTACTCTCTGAGAGCATCTTTAGCATTGTTCTTTACAAATAGACTCCTTGAGATTGATTGGACATCTTTCAACTCCATTTCACCTCTTGTAGCCTTATCTGTAAGTAAATTCTTAATCTGCTCCATCAGGTTATTTGCCTCTCTAGTGCCAAAAGCACTATTGTTGTTATAGGCTCTAAGCAACAGTTCCATATTAGTTGTCCATAAAGAACCTAAGGCATCTTTAGCCTTGATAAGTGCTTTAGCAGTTATGCTATTTTGTTTAGACTGACCTTCAAAAGGTAAGTACTTATATTTGCCATTAGGAAGCTCATCAAGTAGACCTATGGCTACCCAATCTCTGTAGGTCTGTTCAAAACCATCTTCCATCATGTCATTAAGTGTTTCTCTTAGAAACAGTCTAAGTTCAGCACCAGTACCTTTGTTTCTGAGTTTGCTTAGTCTATCAATAAAGGATTCTCCATTGTCATACTTGATGTTATTAAGAGCAGGAAGGAACTTAAATTCTGCACCTCCAAGACTCTTTATAGAGCCATCTTTCTTCCTTACAATATCATAGTTTGCTATAGGTTCAACACTCTTATCTCCTCTCTGATAAGCCTCATCCCTCTCTCTAACCAGCATAATTCTGTCATACTCTTGATTAACCAAGTCTACTAACTTGTCAAGGATAACATCATCATAAGTCCTCTTCTTACCATTTTCATCAAGCACATCACCTGTGGTGTACTTTCTAAATCTGATAAATTCAGCAGAGGGGCTATCTGAAAGAATAGGTACATGATACCAAGCATACTTTATACTTGACTTTGCAGAGTCAGGGTCTCCCCAATATTCTGTCAAAAGAGCCAAGGTGTAATCCAAATCATCCCAGTTGGTGTAGTCCACCTTATCAGAGTTTAACACTACCTTATGATTAAGACCTCTTCTCAACTCATCAAACTGACTCAGTTGAGCCAACCAGTCATTTCTCCAGTAACCATCCTTGTAAAACCATTCATAGTCCTTGAATTCTGTCTGCATAAACTGTTCAAATCTCTTTTTGTCATTCATGACATTCTTGAGATTCTTAATAAGCTTACCTAAGTAGTTAGGAGTAACATGAGAATAGTAAGACTTATCATTCTCCCTGACACTACTCTCTATGGCATCTTCAGTTACTTCTGCCATCATATTTGCAATTGTATTATAGGCAGAACCAAAGGTATTGATAAGGTCTCCTCTCTTAACTGCCTCATTCTCATCCACCTTATCCTGCACTTTACCTCCAGCAACTCCACTAAATATAATGTTTAACTGAGGTAATAGAAGCATAATAGGGTCAGTAAATGTAACCCCTGTAGCAGTCTTTATATTAGTCAATGAAGTCTTTAATACAGAGGGGTTAGCATCAATACCTAACATATGAAGCAGCTTCATTATGGTATTCCACACATCTTCTCTTTCCAAGAGTTGAAGTCTGGACTCTGTATCAAGGTTCTGAAACATATTATTTAATGTCTCAGTCCATTGTAATCCTTTGGCTGCATTATCCCTATTTATTTCTCCATTCTTTTCGTATATGCTATCATCATCAAGCTGTACTCCATTCTCATAATTATCCCTCCAAGCATCAAGAAGGTAATACACACCTTCAGGCTTATTAATGGCAATAGTCTCCATCTTCAGTGTACCATCAGGCATTATCCTCTTCTTCTGAATCCAATAAGGCATATAATCCTTCCTGAAGTCCTGATAGAATTGAGAGAACAAAATCTCATCACCTTGAATAAGCTTGGTAACCTGCTTTACCCAAGGCTTGATTTTTTGTAAATCCTCCATGAGAGGAATCATATCATCAGAGTTAATCATATCCTTTAACTTGTCAATGAAGGTAGCATGGACATAGTCTGCATCAAGGTATCTTGTGAAACCCAAATCATCCTTTTCATATTTACCTCTATAGTCAAGTTTAGGTACTTGCCTGATTACTTTTCTTACAGCCTGTGACAGTGACTCATGAGAACTTACTTGTCTGAAATTAGTCATCCAACCATCCTTATAAGCCTCTTCTTGTCTCCAATCTTCTGCCTCATTATCCACTTCACTATTGCCTTCCGGGTCATCATTATTGAGGTTTGCATCAGCAGGTGCAATATAATTGGGGTCTATTCTAATACCCTCTGTCATTACAAGCAATGTACTTGCTTCCTCAGCAAGAGCTTTATAGACATAAGGGTCATCAACTATCTTCTTATATTCCTGATTTTTGTAGGCAGCTTTCTTCTTAGCAGCTTCCAGCTTCTGCTCATCAGAGAACTTATCAGCACCTTTCATGGAGTTGATTGCATTAAGTTCTTGCTGGATTCTACCCTCTTCAGTATCTTGCACATAAGAATTGAAGATATTGGCTACTCTCTTGAATATACCAGCAGGTGTATATTTCCTTATGGCAGAGAACCTGTCCAAGCTATTAAGCTCAGCCTGCAATCCCTCTTTCTCTACACCACTTGCATTATCAATTCTTCTCTTCAAAGAATCAGACATCTCCTGTAGGGCATTATCAACTTCATTGCTAAAGAATCTTGCAATAAGTGTTACCCTATCCCTTCTTGTTCTTGGGTCAAAGAGTAAGTCCACCTTTTGTTGCTCCTCAATAGAAGTAATCCTTGGAGTATCAAAAGAACTACTAAGTGCCTCATCAAGCTGTTCAACAGCTTCTCCACTTCTAAGCTCCTTAATAAAATCATTAAGTTCACTTTCTAATGGAATATCCTCAATAGACTTACTATTCTCTTCCTGCCACATACCAACCAGATTGAGTACTGATTGTTCTGTCTCATTAGGAAACTTTTTAGCTAATTCTTTAATTCTTGGTGTTATAGTTAAACAACTCATACAATTAAAAGTATTATTTTGTGCAAAGGTAAGAAATTTAATTTTAATATGCAATGTGCTGCATAGAAAGTTAAGGAGGAATAAGTGATTAACTTACTCCTCCTTGCAAAGTTACTCAACTGTATATTTTACTCCATTGTAGATAAGTTGAGATATGGTGTTAATGTTTACCAACCTCTCCCCTGTATCCTTTTCAGTCTTCTCAATGTCCATATCCATACATCTGTATTTGCCATCTCTTGAGACAAACTGAATCTTGAAGCCTCTCAATATCCTATCCTCTCCTTCAGTATAATCCTTTATAGGATTGCTTTGAACAAACTCAAGAGCTTCTTTATAGGCAGTGGCCATAGACTTCTTCTGTCTCTTTGCCCTATCAATCATACTAATGGCTTCCATTCTTTGAGCTTCCTTCTCAGATTCAAACTGCTTTTTAGTCTTGGCCTTATCTTGTTTCTTGAAGACCACAGTGAATACTTCAGAGGACTTGATGCCCTCAAAGATAGTCCTGATACCGGGGGTACCATCTTTCTTGTCCTCTCTAGTAACCTTTACTTCTTTCTCATATTGGTCTGAAGTATTGAGCATGTTATAGACATACTCGTTACTAAGATTTACAGTCTTTCCACTTTCAAGATGCTTGAATACAACACTTTCTGACTTTACTTCTTCGACAACATAGTGAGATTCTTCCGAGAAGATGTCTCCTACTTCGATTTCCCTAAGATTTACTTTCATACTTTTTTTTTAACATAAAACTTCCTTTGAATACGCTAAATATACATCAACCATTTCCGTATCCCCTTCCTTCACAAACTTCTGGTAATTGGCCTTATAGAGTATTTTTGCATTCTCACCTCCTCTTGATAGTATAGCAGCCTCAATAAGCTGTGAAGTTTTTGAATCTGTCCTGAAGGATGAGTGGACACCATTGGTCATTTGGGATAATTCAGCGAACCACATGTTGTCCGTGATAGAAAGAGTATCAAATTTAATACCTTTTTTAGCAGCCTTCTCAGCCTCTACCCTCCAGTCAATTTTATTGTTGCGTACTATATTCCCATAGGAATATCCTACCTCATGGGGTGTAGCATCAGCAATAAGTAGCACAGACTTAGTAGAACCCTCCCTCCAAGATGTTTCTTCAATTATCTTCTTAATGACCAACTCATAAAACTCGCTACTATCACCTCCATAAGTGTTCTCAGCTTTACTTATAAACTCAATAATCTCATGCCAATCATATGTAAGGTCAAGTACTTGATATGCCCTACCAAACTCATGCTGGCTCTTCATATCACAATAGTCCCCAAATGCCACAACACCTAGTCTAAGGTGGGGGTTAATAGCAAACAATTTAGGCACAAGTTCAGTGACATATTCCTTTACTGACTTTATGTAGCTTGCCATAGACCCAGTAGTATCAAATGCAATGACTATATCAAGCATTCCATCACTATTAGTTTTACTTTTTGCCTCACTTATATTCTTAGGCTTAATTAGATTTGTCCTCATTGTTTAAACAAGTTTAGATATATCTTCCATAAACTTCTCAGTTTCCTTCTTACAAGCATTGATGGTTTCAATGTCATGTTGTAGGGACTCTATCTGAGCACTTTTGCTTTTAACATCCTCTTCCATCTCTGCATGGAGAGTGCTTGCACTCTCATGTGCAGCTTTGAATACAGCCTTGATAGATGCTAGCCTGTCATTGAACAGAGTGGGATTAATTACTTTCTTCTTTCCTAGTAAACTCATTCTTTTTTTAGTTATTAATATATCCTCTTGCAATAAACTCCTCTTGCAGAGGAATAGCCAATTCTCTTGCTTGGGGATGTGCACTGGAAGAACATCTTAACTCGAAGAAATGTTTCCAATCAGATACAAATCCTGTCATTACTAATTCTGTCTTCAAGCTGTTAGGTAATATAGCTCTTGCTTGTTGAGGAGTCCAAGGATTATTTTTGAAACCAGACTTATATCTCTTATCCGGTATTCTTTCATTCCATTGTTTCAACAATTCAAAGTAAGCATTTTCAGAATGAGCCAGACTGCTTTTATAGATGTCAGTATAGGTGTCCCATTCTAAATCATCTAACCATAGAGGTTCTATGAAAGTCAATTCGTTGCCAAACTTATCCTTGGAATAATTACAGTATCTAGTACTTTCCTGAGCAAAAGAGAATACTCTGTGTCTTACAAATTCATGGGAAACTCCTCTATCACAGATAAACCTAACAGTAATTCTTTTCTCATGATATTCTGTAGGTCCACAAATATATTGTAGATTGTCAAGCCAATTATTCTCTACTAATACTCTTAGATTAGTAGTGACATATAGGTATTCACCATCATCATTTGTTACTGAGTAAGAATTATATCCATATTTTTCCAACTCATTAAAATACTCTTCTTCACCATCTTCAGGATGTATATACCTATTTATGATGTCTGTTTTATGTTTAAGATACACAGTGCCATGCTCTAGCATAGCTCCATGTCCTGACTTAATCATCCTTTCTACAAATGGCTTGGCAGAATCTTCTGTAATCTTGTCCTCTGATTTGTAACAGGTTCTTCCAGCTATTTCTATTTGCCTATATATGGAATTTAGAAGTTCTTCTCTTGCCTTACGTGGTCCTATTTCCATATCATCAGGAATAACAATAGCTCTTGGTTTCTGTTCTAAAATTTCAAATGAGGGTTTAATCAATTTCATTGTACCTAAATATTTTACTCATTAATTCCATAATCCTATCTTCTTTCCTGCTAATTCATCAATAAAGCAGAACTTAGTTCCATCCCTTAAGGAATGTATATACTTACTGAAGTGTGCAACTAAGGAAGCATCACTCCTTACCCCAACAACTTGCCCTGTTCTATATACTCCTTCACTAGAAGATTTCTCTGGGTTTATTCCAATAAAGAACACAACTTTGTCTTTATACTCAGAACACTCCTTACAAGCATGGTCAGAAAATCCTATAGTTTTTCCATTCAACTCCTCTACTTTAGAAGCAGCTCCCTTTGTAAGGCGAGTGTTTGTCACAATTACCTCTTCAGCTACTCCTCCGCAGATTGGGCACATATACTTGGCTAAGGAAACTTTAAAATTATCCATCTTCTTTCTCTTTTTTTTTTAACTAGCAGTCTTTTTAAAGGCCCTTATACCATACTCTTTAACTCCAATCAGTTTGCGTTTATGAAAGTTCTCATTGAATAGCTTTTCAGCCTCAGAGATACTGTTGGCCTCTATAAACACTGTATCTTCAAACCCAAGCTTACCAATGTAGCTTATGAGGTAAAGTTTAATTTCTACAAGTTTCATATTCCTTCTCTATATTTCTTACATAAGTAGAGTAAGGCAAGGGCATATACCTTATTGTAATTACCCTTGCTTGCCTCTTCCATTATCTTATCTTCAAGGCTCATGTGCTAAGCATTGCTACTATTCCATTCTGACACTTGTTAGCTTCCTCCCATGCTGACTCCAAATCCTCAAATACTAATACATCACATGTATCAGGGTCTCTTACAAGTTCAATATTTCCATTAAAGTCCTCTATTACTACTACTCTCATAGCTTGTACCTGAATATTAGTGCCACCACATTCACTGCAACAATACTTTGACATATTTGATTATCTATTACATCTTTTCTCACACTATTCTTCTACTACCTCAAAATCATCAACATTCCAGCCTTCAAGGTCATTGCGTTGGTCATTATTGAACTCTCCCTTTACATATTTGTAGGCATCTTGTGGAAGTGTAATTTGCTCTTCTACTACCCTTTTAAGGTCACATTTAGAGTAATCTATGTCCTCAAAATACTCACCATTTTCATCCTTTCCAGAGTCAGTTATGGCGTAATCAGATACTTTAACCTTAACAGTTTTACTAAGTGTGACACTTACTGTAACCTCAATTTCCCTCTCAGTATTATCAGTCTGATTCCAAGGTGCATCCTCAGTATCTGCACCTAGAGGATAATATCCACTTTCAGTCATTTTTTTTTCTTCTTTTTAATGTCTGTTATCAAATTATTCTCTTTAATTAGTCTTCGAGCAATTACACATTCAAGATTTCTAGGTATGCTGGTATGCCTTCCCTTGTCATTTACATAGATGGCATAGTCTCCACTATGTCTGCTATAGCGGAAACCATTAAACTTTACTATTCTTATAAATTCCCTTGATGTATATTGTCTCATCTGCCTATTTTGTTCCTACACCTCTGATGAAGTCTTTGGTAATGTAAAATATGCCAACAACTATCACAATCATATTAAGGATAGGAAACATAGAAAATATCACATATCCCTCTACTTGGTCATTACTTGTTTTATCAAGAAACTCTACATTATTGTAGTACCTTCCTAATAATGTGCAGACAATGAGAGGTAGAATATAGAAAACAATTATTATAAGTGCTACCATGTTCTAACAAATTTATATACTTTCTTATAGGTAACTACATCAGTCCCTTCATCTACAGTTTTTTCTTTCTCCAAGTCTTTTGCATCCTCATAAATGGACTCTTGAAGTGGTACAATAGAGTCTTTATATTCAATACTATACTTAATATCATCCTGAGGTAACAACTTACCAAGACTCCGTAGCTCATCTACAGCACTATTATGAGCCTTTACACATCTCCTGACAAAATCATCCTCATGAGGCTTGAGAGTATCATCTATAACTACATCATAACACTTCTTGATAGCAGCGACAATGAATTGCTTCCTCATAGCACTAACCAGCACTTCTCTTTCAGGAGCCTGATACTTACCAAGCATATTCCTAATGTCATCACTACTGAATCTCACTCTATGCTCAGGGTCTTCAAGTACCCATTGCTTAGTCCAATCAGTCTTGCCACTACTTCGTGTTCCCCGATATATGATTATCTTTCTTTTTTTTTGCATGCTAACATTATTTGTTATATTATGTTTCTTGCTATTAATAGGTTCCTTACCGCATTCCAATCCACATAGTCTCTCTCATCTTCAGGCTCAATTAATGGAATACCCAAAGCTGCATCATCTATGTACAAGTTAGCAAATACTTTGGAAGATGGGGACCATCTATATTGTTCAGGATTCCTATTAATTCCCCATAGCTCAATGCCATTGTCTATGAACCAACTTATAGCATCATCTAATGTGTCCCCATTCCTCATGGTATATAGGATAATCTTATGCCCCTTTCTTACTAACTCCTTCAAGACAGAAACAGCACCATCAACATCCTCTCCTACCATTGGATACCTATGTTTAACACAAGTTCCATCAAAATCTACTGCTATTGTCATAATTGCTCAGCTATTTTCTTGAGTAAATCAGACTTGGAAGTGAACCAAGACTCTCCTATTTCAGAATCCTTTACATCTGTAGTATAACAATTACCCATTGTATTGGATACTTTGTAAGTAGTATGAATTTCTGAAGAATGACTTACATTCTGCTTAAAAACACTTTGTATATTCACTACAACTTTCCTCTTAATCTTGAAGTTTTCATCAAGACTGTACAATGCAGTACCAATGTCCAAGATATTTTCTAGTTCTACCTTCATAAACTTTCCTTTCTAAGTAAAAGAAAAGGAAGGGCACTATTCAGTACCCTTCCTAGTTTTATCTAACCACATAACAGTCATTATAGCATAATTTGCAAGGTCAAGAAGAGTATCTTTAATAGATTCATCATTAACCTTTGCCTCCTTACTTGTAAGAGACTCGATTCTATTCATCTTGTCTTCCATCCTTACTATTGATGCTACAATGCCAAATCTGCCAAGAGACTTGTCAAAGCTATTGCCATAGTCATGATTCTTGGCTGCATATATCTTGGCCATATCCTGAGTAATAGACATGAACTGCTCTACACTACTATCGAGCTTAGGTCTACTGCCCAACATTCTGATTCCTTCTTTTACCCCTCTTAAGAGGGAAAGGCCAATTTCTGTCCTACCAGAATCTTTATATGCAGTAATAGCTGCATCCAACCTATCAATGAGGCTCTGATACTCCTTGTTTATCGTTACTTCCATCCTTTTCCCAATTTACTAATTTAACAAACTTATCAAAGAAATCCTTCCTTTCTCTGACATACAAATGCTTAGTGTCGTAATCCTGATAGATTAGTGCATCAAACCATTGTCCAGATACAGGACACTTCATCCTGCATATAAACAGTGGCAGATAATGATGACCATTCTTAGGATATATGTACAGTTTCTCTCTTATCTCCTTTAGTTTAAGCTTTTAGGTTACATTAGCAACTTAATGCACCCATTTATCAGAAATCTCAGGAACTGCCTTGATAGTTACTTTCTTACAGAAGATTGCTGCTGCATACTCCATACATTCACTTAACTTCTTAGCTTCCTGCTCTACAATTTCTTCAGGTGGTTCTATCAGATATTCATCATGTACATCATTAGGAATGAGGACTTTGAATATAAGACCATCATTAACCAAATGATTAAAGTACCTGATACCTGCTATCTTAGTCATGGCAGCAGCAGTACCCTGTGAAGGGTAATTGCATGATTGACTGTCAGATGCACTCTTTCTCTTCCACAAGTGCTTCATCACTGACACATATACAGTCTCCCTGTTAATGTCAATGAACCTCTCTTCCACTTTACCTGCCTTCTTGACCTTATATGAGTATCTGATAGCTATCTCCTCAATAGGGACTCCTTGGGCAAACTTCTTTGCAATCTCTTGCATAACAGGTGGAGGAATTTCGGATATTACCCTGCCACTATCTCTTGCAGCTTTGTATATATCCCAAAAAGAATCTCCCATACTATTCTTTCTCCTCTCTATACCTTTTAGTATAGGATAATCATAGATGTATGCCCTTAATCCGGTTATCTTTGAGATTAAGATATAGCCCCTATCCCACATATCCCTCTTTTGTACCTTGAAATAGCTTGCTATACCATTAAATCTCTTGAAGTAGTTATCTTGAATCTCAGTAGCAAAGTCCACAGGAATATTACAATTAGCTGCCATTGTAGGAGCCTGACCATTATAATTGAAACAGAACCTTGCCTTCTTAGCCAAATCCCTAAGGTCTTTTCTTACCTTCTTGACTTGCTTTTCCTCAATACCATCAAGGTCTTTGGGAAAACACATCTTGGCTACAAAGGAATGACCATCTCTCTCATTAGGGTCATTATAAAATGCAATCCACTCCCTATCATTGGATAATTCAGTGAACACATGTCCTTCTTGGTCTCCATAATCGCAGTCTACCAGCAAGTGACCCTTTTCAGGCACAAATGCTGCTCTTGTCTCCTCTGTGGCTGGAAGTTGCTGGATATTGACACTTTTATCATTTGTCTGTGTAGTGGTATTCTTATCCTCATCCTCTTCTGCAATGTCATCATCTTTTGTCTTGCCTCCTCTGCCCTTTCCTCCTGAGCCACAAGATAACCTCCCTGTATCCATCATCTGATTGAATGTTGGATGGATTCTCTGTGTTATTGGATTAATGGCATCAAGGAAATTCTGACCAAAAGATGTCACTACTTTAAAAGCTGCCGAATACTCAAGGTATAAGGGAACAATATCACTTTTATCCTTTTGCATTTCTATATACTTGGACTCCACAGACTCCTTCATCTTACCTGTCTTCTTATCCTTGACCAACAAGTCAAATCCAAGTTCCTTGAATAGCCTGATTACCTGCTTGGAACTACTCCAGTTGATAATACATTGAGGTCCTGTATCAAACTCAGAGAATAAGGAGGGTGCAGGAATTACAACATATACACTCTCTTTGAGCTTGGTAGGCTTACCCTTTTTATGGGAATCATAATTCCTTTGTATTAGGGAAGGGTCATCCTTGTCTAGTACATACTTGACAACCCAATCATTAAGCTTCTGCTCTGCAACCCTTAACCTATCCTCATCCTTGACCATTTTAGCTTTCCACCTAGATGGGTCAAGTTTAATGCCGCAAAATTCAATATATGCAAGGACTCTTACAAACTTGTTCTCTATTTCAAGAGCATTCTGCTGTCCCCTCTGTGCTATTATCTTCATTTGGGCATTCATTATATCCTCAAGATATACTACATCATTTGCTGCATAGACTATGACTTCCTCTGTTACACCTGCATGTATCTTTCCTCTCACAGTCTTATCCAAATAAACATGCAAGTACCTGTCACAACATGCTTGTAAAGACAGGGATACAATGCCGGGTGGAAATCCAAGGAATAGAATCTTCTCACCTAAATAGGTATCATAGACATTTCTGACTACAATGTGTTCCTTATACAACCATCTCAAGTCAAATTTTGCATTGTGGATGATGAACAGCCTATTACTTTCAAGATAGTCCTTGTACTGATTAATATCAATAGTTGTGCAATCTATCACCACTTGGTTTTCCTTATTTCCAAGTTGGAGAAGAAGCAGTCTCCCTGTCCATATCTCAGTCCCTGTAGTCTCAGTATCAAGCCCTACAATACTTAATGGATTCAGTACTTCAAATGACTCCTCTACAGTTATACACTTATACTTAGCACCTGAATACCAACCAAATAATTCCCTCTGCCCAGTAACATAGTATATCATTTCTTAATATAGGCTACTAATGATTTGAAATCAATCACATATTTGTACTTCTGAAAGAACAGGCTTCCCAATATGCCATGTAATTGGACACCTGAATCTTCCTTAACCTGCCTGAATGCGCTATCCATATTAAGTATGGTAAAAGTATCTTCAAAGGAATTATCCTTATATTTGACTTCCATAGTACATGTAGGCATACTTGATTTGACCTCTCCATCTATACCAAAGGTATCCAAGTTCTCAGTGCATTCCTTGTAATCCAAATCCTTGATAACAGACTTGTTGATTATAGAGTTATTGGCTCCTGTATCTAACAGAAAATTCAATTTCTTTCCATTATTATAGAAAGTTATTATGGGCAACTCCACCAAGTCCATTGACTCTTTGAATGACATATGAGGCTCATCATTCCTTTTATGGTCTTCGATTGCATTGACAATCAAAGCTACAAGAGTTACTATAGCAAACGTAATTAATAGTTCCAATATAAACATCTTCCATGCTTTTTTTATTATTTAACTCCGGTGGAACCAAATCCTCCCCTATTCTCCTCTCCCAAATCATCAACCTCTACGAGTTCAACACCAGAGCTAAGCAACCACTTAAGCTTCTGCCATATAGTAGCCTTTTGGCTAAGCTGTATCCTAAACTGGCATATCCTGTCACCACTATTAATGGTAGTATTCTCCATAGGAGAACATATATAATGCCACTCATCTGCATTGCCACTATAACTGTTGTCTACTATACCCTCTCCATTAGGGATAAACACTTTCAATTTATCAGGAGCACTACTTCTGGAGGCTATAATAGCCTCAAATCCCTTTGGCAACTTTATTGCCACTCCAAGAGGGATATAATAAACGGGTATCTTTACCTCTCTATGAGCCTCTGCTACTCCATTAACAGTTCTCCTCTTTAATGTGTTGGCCTGAGAAGCACTCAATTCAACTGTTTCAGCACTCCTCAAATCAATCCAATCCCCCTTTTCACTAATTGAAGGCATGCATCCTCCAGTCAATACTTTTACTTTAATCTTTAGTCTCATCTTTCCAAAATTCACTTGTCATATCTATAGTATAATACCTCTCTTCTTTTTTCAAATCAGGATATTCATGTATTGCCTTACATACCCAGTAGAACCTTTGATTTGTGCCCCTTCTTGTAAGTGGGCCATACTCTTCCATATATGGGCCAAGTTTGATATAGTCAAAGTTCTTCAGGTCAATTTCATCAGCCTGAATATCCCTGCCACTATACCATGCAACCCTTATATTGTTCCACTCTTTTAAGCCAATGCTGCGTTTCTTCTTTACAAACTCTGCAAGCCTATTTATGCTCTCAGGGTCTGAATCTCCACCCATAAATGCAATGCAGGTAATACCCTTATTGGCAAGTACCATCTCCTCTAAAGCATCCTCATCCAATATTTCCCCAATGTCCCCTGCCAAGTAAGGGCTATGACAGCCCTCACAATGGCATGGACAATTAGAGATATTTATGGCTAAAGTAACTTCATTTGGCACCTCTGCAAAAACTATCTTAGTATCTACATATTTCAACATAATTTTCCACGTGATATAATTATTATTGCAAGATACAGTCCTACCAACAACAGCGGTGGAATCCATAAAGGACTTAGGATTAGCCACCATGACCAACTAATGACACCACATAGCTTCAGAACTACAAGAACCACTGTTACCATACTAATCCATCTTTCCATATACTCTCCTTCCTGCCTCTATCTGCCTGTCTTCACCAAAGCTCTTTATAGGTCTCAGATACCCTATAACCCTTGTGTATTGGGTAATATTCTTACTATGGCACTTGGGACATTCAGTAATAGGATGCTTGGTAATGTAACCACAAGTATCACACTTACTATTAGGAATATTAAATGTGAAGTAGTTAGTTCCATTAGCTATAGCAAAATCTATAAGCTTGAGATACTGTTCCTTGCTCAAGTGGTCCTCCAAGTTGATATGGGCTGCACTTCCTCCATCAGTATATTGGTAAGTCTGTCTTCCATGAAGAATGAACTTATCAAGTACTGAGGTGTCATCATGGGCATTATAGAAGTATGAGTTATATAGATTCTCATCAGAGGGTACTATGTAACCATCTTCTTTATCCCAGTTATAGTTTTTTCCTCCTAATCCCTCAGCAGGTACTACCTCAGAATTAAATAGGAATGGCCTGCTTTTATCATGTATGGAATGTATCTTATTCTGTTCTTTAATGGTTCCAAGTATAAGTTGAAGGAACTTGATATACTCCTCATTGTTACTTACTTTAAGTCCCAAGAACCTGGCAGCCTCATTCAGGCCATTAATACCTATGGTAGAGTATAATTTGCTGATATGGATATATCCTCCATTTGAAGCTGCAAACATTCCTCTCTCTTCCATTTCATATAGCATAGTCTTGAAGGCTATATGGTACTTGTAGACTCTTTCAAGAATAGACACCAAATATGGCTTGAAATCCTCCAAACTTATAGGGTCATATCCTTTCATAGAGTTAAACCAATCCTGCACAATCCTATTCATATTCAATGTGATTACATTGCAACTACCAGTCATAACACCAGTAAGTCCTGATGTAGGATTAAAGGTATTCTCTGCAAGCTCATTTCTCAATCTACAGCAAGATGCAAGACTATCAGCACTATCTGATATATAGGTGAAGAAGCTATGACCTTCTGCATACATTTCAGCAGTGAAATCCTTATACTCCTTATCTATAATATCATTGGTCTTAGGGTCATACACCATAGCCATAGTTTCTACAGGGAATGTAAGTATCTGCTTGGTCCTTAACTTATTGAAGAACTTCATAAACAACCTTTGCAGGCAATCTATTGCTTCCCATTGAGGCTTAGTACCATCAGGATAATAGAACTCTCCAAATAGTGAATCAAAGTAAGTATGGTCATAATAAGACACATTAGTAAATGGACTTTGATATGACCTATTACCAGCAGGCTGATTTACACCATAGATAAACTGCTTGAATGCTTTATATATGGCATCCCTTACAGTCCTCTGCTTGTTACAATGGTCTGTAGTAGTTACTACATCCAACTTTTCATACCAATTAGGACCAAATTCCTGTACAATGTAATAGTTGAGGGCAATAAAATATTCACCTACTGCCACTGCACCTTTACACTGAGAAGATAGCAAGAAGATAAGATTGGTTACTTGACCACTAAATGACTGTAAATCATTGGGTGGTGTCGGTGTAATACTATCAATGTTTCCCACACCCTCTGTCATAAGGGGATATAAGCTTACAGCCATGCAATACTGCTTTAATACAGGAGTAGTAGCCTCATCATGTGTATAGATTATATGAGAGTTCAGGTCTTTCTCATACTTTTTGGCCACTTCAGGATACATCTCATTCAGCTTGTCTTTCATTCTTTGCCTTTGTATAACCCTGTTAGTAGTCTTATATACCTCACCTTCAAGGTTGGCAATATTCTTCACAGTCACATTTGCATTTGCATCTGTTTCTGAAGAAGAGGCAGCATTTTCATCAGATTGGCTATACTTATTCATATAGTCAATCCTCTCCTTGATAAACCTAGCCTGTTTGTGCTGTTCCCTATAGATAATATAGCTCTTTGCCACGTCAAAGAATCTCTCATTCATGAGAATATCTTCCACATGATTCTGTATCTCCTCAATACCTATCACATCTCCTTCTAGTGTGCCAAATAAGGCATCAATCATTGGCTTTATGTACTGAGGCATCTCCTTATGGCAGGACTCAAATGCCTTTGCAACTGCTGTAGCAATCTTGTCTATATTGAACTCCTCTCTACTTCCATCTCTTTTTATTACTTGCATACTTTTTTTTTACAAAGTGTTTAACCACCCTTCAAGGTTATTAGATGCTGATAACTCGATGCCAATAGGTACTTTTGGTCTTGAAGTGAGATAATAAGAGAGTTCTCTTCCTATCTCAAAAGGACTCCTCATAATGATTTGACCATCTCTTCCAAACCTAAGTGTACCTTCTACCTGAGTAAAAGGGCACCTCCACACCAGTGGAGTAAGTGTCCTCCTATTGACTACTATAAAGTCATAATCAAGCAACTTAAAACTACTGAAGTACTCATCCTTATCCATATTCTGCCTTATAATAGCCCAATATAGTCTTGCCTGAATTTGATAATTCCAATCTACAAAGGATTTATAAAAATCCCACTCTGTATGGGAACTTGTTTTCAAATCTACTGGCTTTACCCACTTCTCTTTATGGTTGACTATAATTAAGTCAGCCATGTTTCTATACTTTATACCATTGAACTCTCCTTTGAACTTCAACTGATAGAATCTTTCAATATCTGGTTCAAATGGATTGTCCTCTGCAAAGTAGAATTGAGTGGATTTGCTCTCTTTCAATGCTCTTACTGCATTGCACACATCTTGGTAGGTCTGTGTGTCAAGTATAGTCCTATTACCTGCTACAAATAACAGATTATAGTATTCATATCCCTTTTCCTTAATTGCCCTAGCTCTAGTCTCTGGTCTCCAATTCATTTGATAACCCTGTTCCTCAGTCTCTTTGATAATTCTAGCATCCTGAATACTGCTCAGGTTATCACAGGAATCCTTATATTGACTGAACAGGGACTTTACTATCCTCACAATAGAGTCAGGAATTGATGGGTATTCTGCCACCATAAATTCCTTATCAAATTCTGGCTGTCCTCCAGTAATGATGCTGTCCACAGCTCTACCAAATGTCAGGGATGGGGTATCCAGCTTATCAAACAGCTTATCTAGGTTATTAAACCCCTCCCTCTCATATTTTGCTATGGTAGAGTAACTTAAGGCAGGGTCTGCCCTATATGTTGCCTCATCCACATCCCAGCTTATTTCCTTTAAAGATTTCATATCTAATAATAAAACTCTTCAAGATTATCTGATGAAGGATAGAGTGCCTCATAATAGGCATCAACCTCTGATTGCAACTTCCTCATTCCCTCAAGGTCAGCCTTCAGGTACTTTTCCTTGGTGTTTGCTCTTGCAAGTGCAATCCTTGTCCTAATGATTGATGAGTTAACCAAGGACTGAAGGGACTCAAAGTCTCTGGTATCCAAAAGCCTAAATGCCAAGTCAACATCGTTGCCGGGTAATGAGGGAATTAAATCCTTCATTCTATCTATGGAACTACTCTTGTTCATAATTCTTAATAATTTCTATTGCCTGCAACAACTGTTTCCTAGTATAAACCTCAAAGTATATGGACCTTTCCCCTTTCTCAAGATACCGGTCATTAAGGTACTTTATAAACATCTTTTTCTTAAGATAGAATACATCATTCTCCATTCCCTTAGCCTCTATGTAAACATTAAGGTCATTGTATTTGAAATAGAAATCCGGTGTGTACTGTACATTAATGATTCTTGCTTTCTTCCTGACCAGCATCTTTGATGAGCTGCCACCAATAGTTGCTAATCTCACATCCCTCTGACGGTCAGTTTCTCTATCATAGTACGGGATTTCAGGATGAAACCCTTCCCATATAACAAATGTAATTGGCTCATACTTAGGCTCAAATCCTTGCTCAAGAAGAGTGTTATATACACTCCTCTCAAGCTTTGATTTAAAGGTTATACCTTCAAAGGTACTCTGTGTGGAATTCCTAATCTTCTTATTTACCATCCCTGAACATGTCTTTAAGGGCTTCTCTCAGAACCTTGCAAGCAAATTTTGCATCATCTATGGTTCTGAATGCTGCAAAGTTCTTGTAACTCTTGATACTACTCTTATAGAGTTTGGTGATTCTCCCATCTGTAAGTGAGATTGAATAAATCTCAGGACTATTACTGATGTGGTCTTCATACTTCTTATCCAATTCAATGGCTATCTCCCTCAATACTATGGCAAATACTGCTGCTGGATAGCAGGAATCAATGGTATTAAGATAATTGCAAGCTTTTGCTGGCTTCCAACCAAATCTCTGTGCAACCTTATTGACATAGAAAGCCAAATCATCCTTTGGAATGTCATCTACATCCTTCTTTTTCTCACTAAGGGACTCTTTTGTGCAAAGAACTCCTTGTTCAATCAAAACAGGAATGATTTCCTCATCTACTACATAGAGTTTGTCTCCTTTTACAAGGATGTCACCAATGTGTACCTCTCCTCCATCTTTGAGGTACAAACAGTTTCTTTCTGCTTTTTTCATTTCTTTTTTTTTTGTATTAATACTACTTGACATATATAATGCCTTTTTCAAGAAGTCGGGGGATTATTTCCTCAGTTAATTTTATCACATTAATCTTGTAGCAACCAACAAGCTGATAAATTTCATATAAGCAGTCACCAATGTGAAGCTCTCTATTACTGCTTGTGCAGTAAATTTTCTCTTCCATACTTTCTCACTTTAGTATAATTATCAATACTCTTGGTACCAATCTATAGGTACTCCATAAATTTCCTTAACCTTATTGCTGACATCAGCAAATAGCTGGTGTGGCATCTTAGTACCATTCCTTGCAAAATAGGCAGGATGCTCAACTTCAATAATAAAGTTGGACTTACTATTGATATAAGGCTTGAATGTCTGAGCCTGTTTACCAAATAATACATATACCCCAGCAAGGTTATTCTCCGATATATTTCTCAGCAGTTTAGATATAAAAGGTCTCCACATCATAGTATGTGAACCGACTTTATTCATCTCTACTGTAAGTGCAGAGTTTATCATCAATATCCCTTGTCTTGCCCAACTCTCTAAGGTTTGGTCAAAGGTAATACAATAATGCGGAACTCCAAAATTGATTGCTGCTTCTTTAACAATGTTTAAGGATGGGGATAATTCGCTCTCCTCCACCTCTGCCCTATTGCCAAATAATATACCAGTTGCAACTCCTTTCTGCGGATATGGGTCTTGGCCTACAAATACCGCCTTCAGGCTATTGTAGGGACAAAGCCTGAAAGCTTTGAATATGTCACATTGCTCGGGGCATATCTTCTTTGTAGCATATAATCCTCTCAGATTCTGCATTATTGATATTAGCTCATTCTCATCTATGACATTCATCCAATCACCAAGATACTCTCTTATTCCCATTGACTCATTACAACATCTATATTATCAGCCAAGAAGTCATTCACATCATCATTAAAGGTGTCTACACTACTGGGTACAGTAGGCTTGACAATGCAATCAATAGGGCCGATTATAATCTCTGGCTTCTGTACCCCGTTATAGAGAGTATTAACACCATAATTATACATGACATTAAGTACAGTGAATACAATGCCCCTGCTTAGAGGTGACGATGATTCAAAAACTTTTGGACTCACATAGCATTTAGGCTCCTTCCCTGAAGAGCCAATAGTACATAGAAGTAAAGGATTCAAATCCTTATCCAAGATTAGCCCTGTACTAGCCCAGTACACTGTACCTAAGAGAATGAACTTCCTCATACCATATTGTCCTAATGAGTTTTTCAGAAGTGAATAAAAGGTTTGTACCTTCATAGGGACTCCTTGCTCATACAAAGGTACTATTGCATCTCCATTCTTATCTCTTATAAGGCTACGAGTATTGCCTATTAGTGGGAGATTTTCACCTTTCCGTACCAATATTCCTGCCTTAACACTATTGTCTGTTAATGGAACAAGTTCTAAAGAATAAGGAGATATTGGCCTGTATACTGTGATGAAAATTGACTGTACTAGTTGCTTAGTGTTTTCTGTCATGACTCAGTCTTTAAATACATAATTTCTGCATTATAAGTTGTAAAGAAAGGTAAATCCCTTTCTATAGGAGGGTTACACTGATTAGCACAAAAGTTCACAAATAGATTCACCATATATGATGCAATCATATTTGCACAGAATGTAGTCTGCTTATAAGAACATATTGTCTCATCAGCCTCCTCATCAGAGAACAGGAATTGTGATTCGTACCTATTGATATTATACTCATCATCTCCTTTAATGCATAATACTTGAAACTCCTCAGCAGCCAATCTGCCATCAATGAACAAGCAATTTGCCCTTTCCTCACTAGGTTTGCTCTGAACATGATTCTTCCATGCCAAGAAGAAATCTTTTCTGGCTACCATATTGTCAAATCCACAAATCATTATGTCTGATGCTTTGGTATCTGCGGTAAACCTTTCACTAATACCACATATGCTATAATAATTAGCATAATTGGATACCATTTTAGCAAGTGCACCTACCTTTGCCTCTCCTACATCCTCTAATCCATATAATTGGCCACTCATATTAGCCTCATCCACAGTATCATCATCATAGATGAATATGTTCTTGGGCTTTACTCGTGCCAACAGAAATCCTACATAGCTTCCAATCCCTCCAATGCCTGCAAGTGTAATGGATTTCTCCCGTATCTTATTGTACCAGATAGCTGAACTGAACCTGCTGGTAGTATCATCCATAAGTAATGAGGGTGAATTTACCGGCAGCAGGTTATCTGTTGATTCTTGTTCTGTGCTCATAACTTTTCTTTTCTTTCTTAAACTATATAATCCTTCAGGAATTTGATATACCTTTCAATATAAATGTTACTAGGTAACTTTTCTAGCTCATGGATGGCATGACTGGCATAGACTGAGGCCACTTCAGTAATATCAAGTCCTTTCTCTTCCAAATAATCATCCTCTATGCTCCACATCAAATACTCAAGGTATGCCTTAGCCCATTCATCAAATCTCTTGAGGCCTTCTTCACCTGCACCAAACCTTTCAGTATATAATGGAGTCATTGCTCCAGTCCATTTGCTTGGGTCTATTTTGCTCTTGGTAGTCATCAAGACGCTCCCAGTGACTATTTGCAGTACCATTTCCTTGATAGCATCTTTATCAACACTTAAGGTGTTGACAGATGGGTCTTCCTGATAGTTAGTTTTCTTATCCTTCCATATTTCCTGACCATGATACTGTCCAAATACTTTTGCCTTATCAGGTAAATCACTAGCAGCCTTATTCCTCAGTTCATCTAATCTGCTCTTAACTTCTAAAGACCTATACCTGTTTTCAACCACTACCCTTAGCTTGAAATACTCTATTACCTCAGTATCATCAACATATTCGTCAATTTCTGTCTTATCAGGTTCCCCAAAGAACCCAATAGTTTTCTTCTCAATTACTCTTGTAGACTTTACTTTCCTAGTAACAGCAGCAGAATAATCACCCCTGTTGTTGACAATAAGAGATACGAAGTTATTACTGTCTGTACCTTCCTGTTTTAAGGTCTTGACATCCTCACCACTAAAGAAGGTAGCCATGAGATTGTGTGAATGAATCAAGCCCATTTGACAACCTAGAAGTTCCTTCTCACACATATAGGCCACTATATCAGGACTATTACTAAACTCTGTGGTGGCAGCAGAGCCTATATCCATGATATACATATCCTTACACAATATCCTAAGGTCACCTCCTTCAAAGGTTCCCTCATAGGTGTAGAATAATATCCCTGACCATTCCCTACTCCATACCTCCCTACATGCAAACCTTATCTTGTTCTCCAATTCTTCAGGTATCACAAGAGTATAGTCACAGTTCCTGTGGCTCTTCACTTCCACTATTTTCACATTGTTGTTCATTCTTTCCATATTTGAGATTTATTACTTCAAGTATAACACTTAATATTTCTGAGATAACATTCTTTGACAAGAATAGACTTTGGGCACTTGCCACACTGATACCTCCTGTGATTCTAAGTTTGATTTCCATACCCTTGAAAGTACATACTGGCTTGCCTATATGCTCACTTACATCCTCAAGTGATGATGGTAACCTAAGTGTATTATATATATGTCCTTTGGATACTACTCCAAGTTCCATGTGGTGTCTCCTAACATATAACTTCTGCTCCTCTTCTGCGTCACTAAGTTTATTGCACCAGTTAATGAATTCATTACTTACAAGTATCATACATTCAGCACTTGTCATGCCTAAAACATATGACCCATTCCTGTAGGCAAACTTCAGCTTCCTGCTGAGAATCAAGTGTTTTGCGAAATTTATTATCAGCTTTGGCAAGCGTTGTCCCCTCTTATGCCCAATATGGTCCATTTTCTCCGTAGAATTGGTGATTGTTTCCAGTCTCCTATAAGGTCCTCCTGACAACGACTCCACAGTAACAAACTTGCTTAATTCATAACAGAATAACATCCAATCCTCATTAGCACGTACTTCATTCCTCAGTATACATGATGTGCCCCGTATAGGCCCTACACCTAAACAAGGAGTCTTAAACCCTTCAAAATTACCATCACTAACAGTTATTCCATGCACATGGCTGTGCATGTAATCAGAATGGAATTGGTCTATTGTATACTCTGCCCTATTCATCCCTATACTTCCGAGAAGTCCGGGTGCTGCAAGTGTAACTTTTACATATAGCTCTGTAATGTACACAAAATTTCCATGCTCATTAGTTACCTTTACTCTAGGAAAGTACACTAATATATATGGGTGTATCATTGTATCCCAATATCGTGTAATCGCTTCCACACCTTCTTCTATAGTCTCTTCAGATAAGAGTTTTTCAAAGTCGTCCATTGGTGGCTCCACTATTCCCAAATCAACCTTCTCCTCACCAAAAAAGTCCTTGAATACATCATATATCCTCAGGATATTCTTCATAAAATATCCCTTTTCCTTATGCTCCCTTATTATTTCGGGTATATCCTCCCTAGAAACTGCTTCCATATTTGAGAACTCTAAACGTGTATAAAATAAAAAAAAATAGGGAGGGAATATAATATTCCTCCCCCTATCTACTCTTAGTCTATCAAGCCCTCAAACATTTCATCTATCTCACTCTTGGTAAATTTAACGGCTTTCTCCTTCTTGGCTTTAACTTTGACATCCAAATCCTCAAGTATTGCCTTTGTAGCCCTAAAGCTGAGATTTCCTTCATCATACAATGTCTCCACCAACTTTACAAGGGCTTGTTTTACATCTTTTCCATCTACGGAGCTGACAACCTCCTTATTCTTTTTGACGGGACTTTCCTTAGCAGGGCTTTCTTTCTTACTCCTCTTCTCCTCTATCAAGGATACAAGGTCACTGGTCTTGCACTGGGTAAAGTTCTTACCAAACTTACTCTGACACTCATCCTGAAGGCCCATTGTCTTGATGCAGGTATAAGCCTCCATTCTGCTCATGGGAGCTCCAGACTTAATGTTCTTATTTGTGGTGGTTAACATAATTACCAAATTATTGGTAACCTGTCCCTTCCAAATAATATCATGAGGAAGGATAGAGTCATCAGACTTTAACTCTGTCTTTGACAATCCTTCAAGAAAGCTCATATTTCTATATGAAATCCCTTCTCTTGTTAAATCATGCTTTAATTCTCCCAATGTAGTTGCATCTGAGAGTATTTCCACTGTTCTGTTTCCTGTAGTACATACTACTGTAATCTTTCTTTTTTCCATGCTTTTCTTTTTTTTTTAAAAAAAAAACAAACTTTGTTTTCTATTCAATCTCAAAGGGCAAATCATCACTGTACTCTTCCCCTCTAGAAGAGGTAAATAAGGGAATGATTATTTTAAGGAACTCTTCCTTTCCCTTGGCCTTAAATAAATCTGAAATATCTTTTCCTTCATCAAAGAATGGTAATACCACATTAGTGAATCCTGTTTCTCTTGAAAGCCTCTCAGCATCTTCTAGGCCGGGCTTATCATTATCTAGACAAATAAATACCTTCTTGAACCTTCTGTTCAATTCACTTATTGCAGTACTACTCATTCTGTATCCCTCACCTTGAATAGCAAGGGAAGGTATCCCTGTGTTAGACCATAGACATAGGGCATCCTTTAATGAGGAACAAATACATATTTGTTCCCCATATTCAGGTACCTTAGTCCATAGGCTTACCACAGAGCTGTCATGCTTGTTACTCCACTTATACCTGCCCTTATTAAAGGGTTGGTATATCTTTAGTGTAACTTTTCCTTCCTTATGTTCAACATAGGCATAGGCATATTTATCAGCTACAAACACATATCTATGACCATCTTTGAGGACAATTTTATGGGATATGGGGTAAACTTCCGCATATTTGAGCCATTCAACACTAATGCCATAAGACTCCCAATATTCTATATCATGTTTCCTCCATTCCCTAATCTTGCATTGTAGGTCTGAATTGCTGTTATGACTGTTCATGTCATTTACAACACATGGTGTATATGTTTGAATATTGCAATTACCCAAAGAAAACCTTTCCATATCCTTCCTGATTCTTGATAAGACCTCACTATAACTACAGCTCCACATATGACCAAGGAGGTCAAAGATTCCTCCCCTGTCTCCTGTAGATAAATCTGTATAATATATCCTTTCCCCATTGGGAGAATAGAGACCAAAGGAAGGTCTTCTATCCCTTCTTAATGGGGAATTTATAATAGTGGGTACTTCTGTAACACCCAAATAATATGATAAAATATCTGCTTCTGTTACTCTATCCAAGATTTCCTTCAAACTCACAGAATCCTTGCCCTTGCTGAATGCCATGCTTTTTTTTTAACAGTTACACTTACTTGCTCAAATCCCAAGGGGATGGTGCTGAGTCAGCAGCACCCGGAAAGGGTAAAGCACCTGTACCTGACTGACTGAGGTCAGTAGAATCTACCTTATACTCCTTCAAGTCATCAACTATAAACTCGGTGTTGGCAAATGCCCCTTGTTGTTTCCTTTCCTGTAAATCTTGGTCAAGCCTGCTGTAATCCCTAACATGATTCTTCAGAAACATGCTGGTATACACAGTCTGATATTGCTTGTTATCATCTGTGGTTCTTACTCCAAACAAAACCTTGACCTTATTAGAAGGCTGATATGAGATTACATCCTTCAACTCACTGAAATCTCCCTTGAAATAGTCCTCAATACTTTCAAGTCTGGCTTCACAGTCCTGCGGATTATCAACCATAACCCAAGTATTGTTGACATACTTCATTACATCAGGAATATTAAGATATGCCTTAAGGAACTTAGTCAACTCCTCTTCCCCAAAGTATGCAGGTCTATAATCCTTGTCTATATTGGCATTATAGACACTGCCATCCTTCTTAGTAAGTACAGTAGCATGTGCCTTGGCCTCTTCAATAGTAGGCCATGCAGTCCTTCCATACTTATCAATCACCTGAATCTTGCTGCCGTCTTTGCTATACCTGTACTCTTGTCTGACAAAGAGTGATACCTTGGTTGTAGTGTCAATTCCATTGCACTTTTCAGGGTCAGTCTTGACAATAAAGTCAATCCTCACATTCTTTACCTTGTGCTTGTCCTCTCCTGCCTCAATCTCTCCTACATACTCAGGTTCTTTTTCAAGCTGGGTCATATACAGCTCCTCAAGCTTCTTCTTATCAGGATTGACTGCCAATACAAACACTGAGCCTACTCCTATGAATCTCTTTATCTCTAAGCCTTCAGTAGATACAGAACCTTTACTGATTGCCATAAAACTAATTGATTTGTTATCTTTCATATTTATAAAGATTAATCTTCTTCTTTCTTCTCTTTTCTCTTTTCTCTTTAGTATTGTGTAGCCGAGGGAGTATACTCAGTGTTATCCATTACTGTTGTATCACTAGTTGGTAACTCAGCACATACTGAGTCATCCTGCTGCACTGAGCCTACAGCAATACCATTAGCAACATTGGAATCAATTTCATATACCCTGTCTTCCTCATTGAATGATACCACTCCAGCTTTAGGTTCATATTTGGTAATCTTTACAGGCTTGCCTTCCTTATCAACCTTACCTGTATCTTCAACCTTCTTGGTAATCAGGTCTTCACTTGTAAATCCTCCTGTCAAGGCTTTGATTCCCATCTCATGTCCTTCAATCTCCTTAGTCAGGTCTTCATACTCCTTACTGAGTTCCTGCATCTTCGCAGAGATTTTATTCTTTTTTGCCACTGCAAAGCTTACATTCTGTGCCACTCTTTTTACAGCAGCAAACTGTCTTACTGTTAATGTCTTGTTCATACTCTTCTTGCTAAAATAAAAATACTTAAATACTTGTTACTAAAATATCTGTAATAATTGTCCTAATCCTCCAGATTTCTGTAATATATTAGGCTTATCCCACAGCTTGTATATTGTGAATTTCCTCTCATAATAGTCTAGAGCTGTCATAAAATATCCTGCCAGTTGTGTGCTACTTAATACCTTGGTGACAGACAAGGTAGTCTCATAGTAAGGCTTGCCCTGTTCTATACAGTATTGCATCAACACTATACTAATGTCATCTATAGTAACACTCTTACCAGCAACTGACCTTGATATTCTTACAATCTCATCCCTATCCATAGACTTCTCTTAACTTGTCTACAACAATAGACAAATCATTGGGAATCTCATCAGGAAGGTCATCTAATGCACCAAGGCTATCCTTAGCAGGATATTCTCCATCAAACTCTTTCACATAATGCTTGATAGGTTTCTTGTTTTCTGCATCATAACCTACCTTACCAAAGAGGATAATATCAAACTTTCCTTCAGGTGTTATGTAGTCATCCACCATCTTTCCAGTGGTCTTGAACTTATAGGATATTGAATCACCATTCTTATCCTTGTACTCTTCATAATGAGCACAACAAATGATATTCTTATCCTCAGGAAGTCCCTTGAAGGCATCAAAGATGAGGCCCATTCCATAACCAATCTGCTTGGGAGTATCCCATCCACCTTTCATAGCATTTGCCATGTAGAAATCCTGTGCAAGATAATTCATGTCATCTACAAGTATATTCTTGTAAGGCGACTTCTTCAACATGTTGATGATTTCTGCCACTGCTGCAAATCTATCAAGACCTGTGAGACAATCCACCTGCACCCTATTACCTGTGGCCAGTGCTCCGGCATTAGATAATTTCTGTGTAGGTTTGCCTACATTCTCCACACCTATACTACCTTCAATCAGCTTGAAGTCAGGATTGGGAACACCCCTACCAATACACTGGATAATGTAGGTCTCTTTTGGGTTAAGACCCTTTATTCCCAGCTTGATTCTACCACAATAAGAAGTAGTTTTCCCAAATCCACTCTTTGCAAGAACTAATATCTTTGCCATTACTTCTCCTTTTATGTTTATTTTGTTGATATACGAAAAAGGGATGCAAACTTATGAAATATTTTATGTTTATGCAACCCCTTATCTATTTTACTTGTTGTGTAACTAAAGAAAGACTTAGCAGGACTGCTTCTTATGGATTCCAGATAGCTGTATACTTTCTGCAATTCTTCCCTGTCATTGGGTCTTGGGAGTTCATTGAATTGGCACACAGCCCCATCAAAGAATAAAGGACATAGTCCTCCCATCTCACCATCTCTATTGACTATCATCTCCAAGAATCTTATGTTATCCTTGAACTTTGATATGTCATATCCCTCATACTCCTTTAAAGCAAACCTATAGGGTGAGAACAAGCCAAGAACCACATTACTGTCTCTTGAAGTATATTTGCTATCTCCTAATCCTGCAACTGAAGGTCTTACCCTGCCTATCTTGAATGCCTCATTACCCTCTTGGTCAAAAGCCTGCTGCTGAATTACCACAGGAGAGTAGTAATACCTGTTCCTTAAATATTTTGCACAATACTCACTAAGCTTATCCATAGATTGCTTTAGAGTCATTCCCCTCTCAGTATCTATGAGGTTGATAGTATCTATCACAATCAGTCTGTATTCATTAGGATTATCCTGCTCATATCTGTCAAACACTTCCTTGCTTCTCACTACTCCAAACTCGTCCTTGTATTTACCCTCCTTATAATAAGTCTTGCCATGCTCTTCTGCATATCTTACACAGAACTTATATATACCAGTAGGATTACAGGCCTCATCAGGAAACACTATATGCTCTTCAAAGTACCTGATTATATCCTGCACCTCATCAGATGCAATCAAGTCAAGTATCTCTTGTGGCACTGCCTTTGTAGTACTCCTTAAATCTCTAGGACTTACTCTTACCTTGCCACCACTAAGCTCAAAGAGCAACCAAGATATAAACCTTTGCAATATCCTTTCAGGAGTTTCCTCCAAAGGGAAATACAATATCTTTATATCTATATCCGCCTTTGTGTAATAGCAAAACATAAGAGGCTTATAAATGAAGGTGTAGGACACAAACTGTGACTTGCCCCCTTTGGTAAATGAGGTCACAGTATAATAGCATGACTGCTCTATACCTATGAAGTCACCAGCAAACCTCTTGAATGGAGAACTGATGCAATTCAGTTGACCATTGAGAATCCTTTGCCTTCTAATCCTCAGATTATCCAGTACTCGCTCTCTTAATGTAATCATTTTAATGTAGAAGTCCAATCATTTCTTAAATTCTCTTCCTGACCAGCATTCTCGATATAGTTAATCAGCTCCGATTCTCCCTCAACCTCACCAGCAGCACCAACTTTCTCTTTGAAGATGAAATACTTTAGCAATCTCATATATGTATAGTTACCATTGAACCCTTCCACATATTTACTTGCTGCCTTAATGATTTGCTCATCAGTGTAAGTGTTCCCATACTTTTTGAAGAACAACTTCAACCTTCGCATAATCAATGCCACTCCATCTGCCCAATAATAATTGGTACCGTCCTTCTTGCCTTTCGGGAATATCTCCTTCAGTTCTCTGGCCAATCGAGATAGCCTCTCATTAGACTCTTGCTTCCCACTAGACTCCATAATTATGGAATCCAACAGTCCCTTGCCCTTACTAGTAAGCCTCCACCCATACTCTAGGAATAATCCATAAGATGCGGCTGTTATATATCCTCCCTTAGTCAGGTTACTCCTAGCTGTTTCAAGGTCTGCCTTATTATGAATGAGTAAGAGAATCAATGCCTCTCCTATACCCACCCCATTCTTTTGACAACCTTCCTCACTAAGACATATCATGGCAATAGCTCTTTTAGATGTTCCTTTTCTATGTTCATGGCAGCATTACATGCATCACCTAAGATGTGACATGATGCTGCTCTTTCAACCAAGTCATCACCCAAAGTTTTCCATACATTCCTTGCAACCTTGAACATCTTTGTTTTAGCCCTGCATTCAGCTATCCTACAGCCAACTGCCTCATCAAAGGTATCATCACTACTACATCTGGCTTTTCCCCTGCAAACTAGAGTATCCCCCATTGATATAGCCTCCTTTGCCAATCTACCGGGTATATCCATTATATTAGGAATTGCCTCACTGCCAAGTAGTTGTAGTGTGAATAGCAATTCACATACTACCACTTTGTTCTTTTCATCTACTTTAAACTCCTTCTTGATGATTCTAACTCTATTTTTCATAATTCTATTTCGTTAATGCTTGAAATACTTTTTACAGACTCTACATTATACTCCTCAATTATCTTAGCCACCAACTCCTGCTCCCTTGTATCCACAAAGTAAGGTATTATCACGATAGGGGATTTATGCCTAAGGATTCTGCCTATCCTTTGTTTTGTTATAATCTCCGAGCTATTCAAATTGCAGAATATTCCCACTCTACAGTTGTTCAGATTTACTCCTTCATTAAGAATATTACATGCAGATATATGTTCTATCTCATTCCTGTTAAACAGTTCCAAGTTCTTCTCCGAGTCCCTGTTCTTAGAAGTTATATTATGCCTGCATATTCTCTCTGACTGTTCTATACTGCTACAAAATGTCAATACCCTACAATTCCTAAGCTTGACTAGAAGAGATGATACAAGAGATTCCTTTTGTTCAGAGCACCACTTCAGTCTCTTACCTGCTGTTGAAAGCCATAAGTTCTTTATTCTCTCATTTCTTGTGTTATAAAACTTGTTTTTATACCAAGTTACAAGCGAGGAAATATTGTCATAATAGCCTTTTTGAGTGGTGACTGTGTCATGCCCAAACTTCCTAGATTTATAAGTATACTTTGTAGTATCCAAATATAAGGGTAACAGATACACTGTAGGTTCAGGTAATACATTATCCTTTACAGCTTCCTTAAGGCCACACTTGATGACCTCAGCATTATACCTATACAGGAAATAATCTCTGGTACTTCCCTTGATGGTGGCAGATAATCCAATGAATGACTCATTGATACTAATGGTCTCAAGGATTTCCAACCTTGCATCAGAGAGGTGCTGCATTTCATCAGCAACCACTATATCAAAGTCTGTTTTCCTATACTTCTTCATGGACTCATAACACTCAAGGGTTATACAGTCAGACATGATTCCTCCCCACTTCTCAATCTCGTCTCTCCAAGTACTCTTATGTACAGTCTTGGCTACCAGAATGAGTATAGTGGCAGGTTTCCCTTTAACTTTGGATACTCTATCGCATATATGGTTAATAAGACCTATTGCTACCTTGGTCTTACCCATTCCAGTAATAAGTTCCAAGATAAGGTATTTAACTTTATCAATCCTTGACAAAGCTAACTCTTGTATTTCTTCTCTAGTCATTGCCCAGTTTCTCTTTACTATTTCATATTTTCCAACATAGCAGTTTCTTGATTTTCAGTAAGCATTTTGTGATAATGTTACCTCCATCTAATGAAAATACCATGGCTCTATAATCAAGATTATCCCAGTTTTCCTCTAATGAGAATATGGAATAGAATATAATAAAGGTTACAAATAGAGTTATATTAAGATAAGGAACAATGCCCAATAGAACAATGACCAAGATTACCCATAGAGGTACTCCTACCTTATATGTCTCTACTATTTGCATCTCTCCATTTATCCTACGATACTTTTCAACATTTGTATCTGTTAAGATACAAATAGTGAAAAGTATGATAAGAATTGATATAATCCACATCATTCATGCTTTTTTTTTTGTTAAACTTATATTTATTTAATCAATAGGTTGTGAAAAAAAAAAGAAAGGTAAGGATGTTGTTAGTATCCTTACCTTTACTATGAAAATATTTCTTACTTAGTCTCCAAATATCTGATAAGTATATGAAGTACCACCAAGATGTTCTACTGTCCTCTTCAAGTGGGCCTCAAGCCTTTCTTTCTTATTCATTGCAGACCATTCTCTTGGCTTGAAACATGAAGGGCAAGAGTCCTTGCTAATCATATACTCATAAGCCTCCTTACTTATGTTGATAGTCTGAGTAGCCGGTTTACATTTTCTAGTATAGAAGGTGATAATCTCAGGATTTTTCCCATTCTTATCAGTTATCCTCACAGAACCTTTAGTCATCTTGTCCAAATCTTCAGTTTGGACATAGATGGTCTTTTTAAATACTTTACCGGATTTAGTCTTTTTCTCAATGACTTTTTGAGTTGTTTTAAGGCACTCCTCCTTGCTGAACATTGTACTTCCTTGAAGTTCAATACTCAGACTTAATTTGATTTCACTCATTATTTTTCTTGTTTCAAACCTCCGAAGGTTTGTGCTACGACTTCGAGGGTAATAGCCTCTATCATTTTCTCAGAAATTATTTTCTGTAACATTAAAGGAAGTTCTGACATCAAGGCTGCGATTATCATGCCCTTAGATTGGACATCCTTTAATCTGCTAAACTCAATCAGACAGTTGTCCAGTACATCCTCTGTACAACTGTCCCCCGTTGCTTCCCCAATCTTGATGACTCCTTCCCTAAACTTTTGTCTTGTTCTCAATGACATGCCTGCTTCTAGTGTCTTCTCTGCTTCCCCTTTCAGGCTCATTCCTTGTCTTTCTTGTTCCATCACTTTTTTTTTTGTAAAACAATATGTGTTAGATACCACTACTATTATCATATTTACACTCTATGCAGATGTATCCTTCTGGATTGTAAGTACCACATTTAGGACATTCCCATATATTCCTTACATCCCAGTTTTGAATATACCCTTTGAGTTTTAGTAAATGATTATACTCCTCTATAGGAATAGTTATACGAACCTGTGACCTTGATTACCATAAAATCGAAGTAACTCTATCTACCACCAATATCACTATGGAACATTTAACATTAATTTAACATTTTATTCTTCTATGATGTCATCTTCTGACAATCCTAACTCAGGATGTTCCTTGATAAATAACAAACAAGCCTCATAGGTGCCATAATAGACATCTCCATCCTCAGAAACTACATTATACATATATACCTCCTTTTTAATACCAATTCTCTGGAATATTACTATACTCTCCTGAAGGAGTAGTAATATGAAAGGGTTCATCTTCCTTGAAATACATTATTCCTCTTTATTATTAAGCATTTTTAATGTAATAATAATTCCACTCACTAACCTGCTTGATTGTTAAAGCAGTATTAGTATAAACTACTAAAATTGTTTTCATATTCTTGCTATTTAATTGTTAGACATAGTACCCCCAACTGGACTCGAACCAGTATTTACTCTAAGCAGAATGTGACTGATGGGAGACTCCAACTCCCAACCTAATGTTTAGGAAACATTTGCTCTGTGCAATTGAGCTAATCAGCCATAGTATAAATGATTTACTTAGAGTTGTTCTATCCCTTGAACTATGAGGGCATATACTACCTATCTTCACAGACCAGTAATATGAATTTCATTCTATCAACTTTTTTCAATCTCTATTAAGTCATCTATTTTCACCTCGGAATAATCACACAGGAAGGCATATTTCTTTAAATTAGCACCTATAATCTGCCTGAGTGTGAGATACTCTTTAGTGTAAACTACATGAATTATTTGTGTCATATTTTATTTATATAGTCTTTTAATTGTAAATACTCCATACTTGAAGGACTTTTTGAGAGCAAATTGTAATGTACTTCCAATAGTCCTTGTACATATGTATATTCTAACTCCTGAAGGCTTATAGAATTTCACAAGATACTTGTGCTTTCTTTTGAAAATAGAATTTATATTCATTTCTTTCTTTTGTATTTGTAGAACTCTTTCCTAGCTTCTTTGCCATTCCTGTAATTAGTTGTGGTAATTTTGCCTGTAATAGATATTATACTTATACTATACTGGAATGCATGCTGGCCACCAAGTATTATTTCTCTCCCATAGTTGTCTACTATAATTTCTCTAATGAGACAGTCACAGTTTTCTTTGTGATATGTATGCTTCCTTGCCATAGCTTAATCATCGTAAGGTCTGACAAAAGTATATACATATACACCAAGCTCCTCATTATACTCAAACTCATGATAAGTATGCAGAACATTTTCCATTGAAGGCTGCTGGTTATTTCTCATTACCCATTCTTCTTTTTCCCAAGAACCATCATTCATAATAGATTCTATGGCTTTATGGGCACAGGGATAGTCCTTATCATTAGTCTTGATGTGATACACATGTCTCTGTGTGTGGTCTTTTTGAGACAATTCTGGCTTATATTCTATCTTATAGAGTATGCCATTATAACATGATAACTTATTCATGATAGATAAAATTTGATTATTTGCTAATTTTTCAAGGATAAATGGTTGTTGTATTCAGTAAAAACAACTATGTATTACTCCATTTGTTACTTTTCCAATATGAGAATAATGGCCTTATTGGAAGGGGTTTATTGAGAAATTTTACCATCTACCTATTCTCTTATCTTATTCTATATCACCACATTAGACTTAATGAAAGCATTACTTATTGTAAATATTACTTACTATATAATATAAGGTGTAACATATCCAAGAGTTATACTAAGAGGTAACTAATTCCTACTTATATACTTTTACACAACAAATACTATTAATGCTATTAATGTTTAAGTAATAAACCTATTAATATTAAACTTATTAATGTTTAAGTAATAAACTTATTAATGTCTAAATGATAAGATAAGAAATAAGAAAAGGGTAAGCAGGCACTCCTGCCTGCTAACCCTTGATTGCTTTAGAAAGTTGCCAATATAGGTGCTCCACCTTGACCTTCCTCATGCAGAAGCCAGAATCTGTCACCATCAGGAGTAGTAACATCACTGACCATAGGATTCTGAGGAATACCTTTGGTTGCTACAGCTCCAGTCTTTGCACCATAGGCAAAGAATAATTTGCCTGTCTTGGGATTCTTTTTAACACTCAGTTTATCTACATGCATTGCTGCTTTAAACTGCTCAACTGTCAATGTGTCATTGAATACTAGATTTTTTTCCATAATGTAATTTGTTAATTGTTAATAATGTGAATTTTTAACCCAAGGGGGGTAGGACCCCCATGGGCTAAGTGATGGGGGAGGTGAGGTTGGTGTAAGCACCCCTCATAGAAATATCAAAAAAAAAATATCAAAAAAAATATTATCAAAAAAAAA
>ENA-UADM01000034-UADM01000034.1-human-gut-metagenome-genome-assembly--contig:-NODE-34-length-38872-cov-5.693691_pt1 | contig 38872 bp, 46 predicted proteins | sample MGYA00244258_ERZ654254 | MGnify/ENA primary metagenome ERZ654254 (study PRJEB26926, sample SAMN06165234) | human gut metagenome | biome: ENVO:00009003; feature: ENVO:2100002; material: ENVO:00002003...
GAGATTCCTCTACGTCTCGTGGGCTCGGAGATGTGTATAAGAGACAGCCCCAAATTATTATAGCTATAAGAATGCCATATCTGAAATACCAATAATTAAAAAGAAAATTAGACAGTAATCCTAAAGCTATTACTCCTACATACAGTAAAAAAATGCCTTGGAATCATATAGTGCAAACATTAATAGCGTACCTTATAAGAAAAATACATTATGGATTTCCTGCTAACTATAATGTTTGTAAATATTCCATAAAGTTCAGCTTATTTTCGGCTGCCGTAGTAGGTCTGCCTATATCTTCTCTTAATCCGATTGAGCATTTAACTTTGAGCGCGGTAATAACGGGTAAACTATAAGGATCTGAAAACACTTCAGCTCCATACAGTTTTTCAATCCAAGGGTAGTATCCTATCTGTCAGGATCATAACTTACCCTAGATTTTCACACATAGCCGGTCAAGAATTGATAGAAGTTTTTACGGAATAACTAAAACCGAAACGTCTCTTTGAAACCAAGCCACTTCTGGTCTTTCTCGGAAAGGTTCAGCGGCGTTGTATCTTCAAGTGTGTATCCATCAGCACTTGCGCTATTATGATATTCTCCAACAACCCCCGGCCAAACAATCCCAATCTCCGGATCGTTCCAAGCCATACCGCCCTCATCGTTGGGGTGATAGAAGTCGTCACACTTGTAGCAGAACTCCGCCATATCACTCAGTACCAGAAAACCGTGCGCAAAACCTTTCGGAATAAGAAACTGCTTCTTGTTCTCTTCTGTCAGTTCTACCCCGTACCATTTTCCAAAGGTTACCGATCCGCTTCTTAAATCCACTGCCACATCAAACACAGCGCCCTTGATTACACGCACCAGTTTGGTCTGTGGGTAATGGATCTGGAAATGCAAACCACGCAGGACGCCCTTGGTGCTCATGCTCTGATTATCCTGAACAAACGTAATATCGATGCCCTGTTCTTCCATATCCCTCTGGCTGTAGGTTTCCATAAAATAACCACGGCTGTCACCATGGACGACCGGCTCTATCACACAGAGTCCTTCTATGCCACCAACATTCTTTTCTACTTTAATCTGTCCCATCAGAGGTTTGCCTCCTTCAAATATCTGCTCACAGCATCCTGCCAGCTCGGCAGCGGCGTGAATCCCATCTCCACCAGTTTGCTCTTATCCAGTCTGCTGTTATATGGCCTTGCCGCCTTAGAAAGACCATACTCTTTTGTGCTCACCGGTATTACCTGTGTTTCAAGCCCATACTGTCCATAAAACTCACAGCAAAAATCGTACCAGCTGATATATCCGCCTTCATTCGTGGCGTGGTAATATCCGTACTTCTCAGTTCCTACCATATCCACCAGGAGTCTCGCCAAATCATACGTGTAAGTCGGCGTGCCGATCTGGTCGTTGACCACGCGCACTGTGTCGTGAGTCTTGCCCACATTAATCATGGTCTTGATAAAGTTCTTCCCGTTCAAGCCAAATACCCAGGCGATACGGACGATGAAATATTTCTCTAATGTATTGGCTACCGCCAGCTCCCCTTCCAGTTTTGTCCGGCCATAGACATTCAGCGGCTTGTAGTCCTTGCAGTCCGGCTTCCAAGGTTCTGTCCCCTGTCCGTCAAAAACATAGTCTGTGGACAGATAGAGCATTTTGCGATCCAGTTTTTTGCAGGCATCTGCAATATTCTGTGTACCACCTGCATTGATTGCCCAAACTTTATCCACCTTATCATCATCCTCCGCAATATCCACAGCCGTCCATGCGGCGCAGTGGATAACGGCATCGGGTCTAATCTCCGCTATTGTAGATATTACTTTCTCTCTGTCAGTGATATCAAGCTGAACATACGTCATTTCCGTCACAGCTGTGCCGTCCTGTACGCCGCTGTAAACCTCCTGAATATCTGAACCTACACCATCATATCCCCTTTTCGCCAACTCATTCATCACATCATGACCAAGCTGTCCGCCTACACCTGTTACAAAAACTCTCATGCCCTATTCCTCTTCCGTACTTTGCCGATTTCCATACATCTTCTCGTAATAGTTCTGATACTCACCGCTGATGATGGCCTCCCACCAGTCACGGTTCTCCAGATACCATTTTATCGTCTTCCGAATGCCGTCAGCAAATCTTGTTTCCGGCAGCCAGCCAAGCTCATTGTGGATCTTAGTCGGATCGATCGCATAGCGCATATCGTGACCCTTTCGATCCGTCACATATGTAATTAGAGAATATGGTTTCCCAAGCGCATCACAGATGATTTTTACAATATCAATATTGCACATCTCATTGTGTCCGCCGATATTATAGACCTCGCCGACTCTGCCCTTGTGAATAATAAGATCAATCGCCTTGCAGTGATCCTCAACATACAGCCAATCGCGCACATTCAGACCTTCTCCGTAAACAGGAAGCGGCTTATCATTCAGTGCATTGGCGATCATGAGCGGGATCAGCTTCTCAGGAAAGTGATACGGGCCGTAGTTGTTTGAGCAACGAGAGATACTAACAGGCAGACCATAGGTTCTGTGATAAGACAGTGCGAGCAAATCGGCAGAGGCCTTTGAGGAAGAATACGGACTGCTTGTGTGTATCGGCGTTTCTTCCGTGAAAAACAGGTCCGGACGGTCTAGCGGAAGGTCGCCGTACACCTCATCGGTACTTACCTGATGATACCTCTTTATCCCATATTTTCGACAGGCATCCATAAGCACAGCCGTACCGATAATATTTGTACGGAGGAAAATACCCGGGTTCTCAATACTTCTGTCCACATGAGATTCTGCCGCAAAATTCACCACGATATCGGGCTTCTCCTCTTCAAAAAGCTTATAAACCGCTTCCCGGTCGCATATATCTGCTTTCACAAACCTAAACTGTGGATTGTCCATCACATGGGCAAGTGTGGATAAATTTCCCGCATAAGTCAGCTTGTCCAGGCAGATGATCCTATACTCAGGATATTCCTTCAGCATATGAAAAATAAAATTACTTCCAATAAATCCAGCACCGCCGGTTACGATAATGTTCATGTTCTACTACCTTTCTCTTACACTGTGTTTACCACAGTCTTATTTCTTACACAATCAGATGTGGGTGGGCTACTCAATATACTTCCCGTCCAGCACATCCTTCAGATACTGACCGTATTGATTTTTCTTAAGCACCTCGTACACAGAAAGCACATCCTCTTTACTAATCCACCCGTTGATATAAGCGATCTCTTCCAGACACGCAATCTTTCTGTGCTGGTGCTGCTCCACTGTCTTGACAAAATTGGTGGCGTCCACAAGGCTCTCGTGCGTCCCTGTATCAAGCCAGGTAAAGCCCTGACCTAGCAGCTCCACATTCAAACTGTTATCCTCAAGATACATCCGATTCAAATCCGTAATCTCAAGCTCGCCGCGCGCTGACGGTTTCAGATTCTTCGCATACTCCACGACCCGATTGTCATAGAAATACAGCCCGGTCACGCAGTAGTTGCTCTTCGGCTTTGCAGGCTTCTCTTCAATGCTCACAGCCCGCCCGTTCTTATCAAATTCCACAATGCCGAACCTCTCCGGATCGTCCACATAGTAGCCGAACACAGTGGCGCCTTTCCCTGATTCTGCATTCTCCACAGCTTTAACCAGCCTCTTCTTAAACCCATGCCCGTGGAAGATGTTATCGCCGAGAACCATTGCCACAGTATCAGAACCGATAAATTCAGAACCAATGATAAAGGCTTGTGCCAAGCCGTCGGGTGATTCTTGTACTGCGTATGTAAGATTCACGCCAAACTGCCGACCGTCTCCCAACAGATCGCGGAAACGTGGAGTGTCGGCGGGCGTAGAAATGATAAGTATTTCCCTGATCCCGGCGCTCATCAGCACAGACATGGGATAATAGATCATCGGTTTGTCGTAGATCGGTAGAAGCTGCTTGCTTGTTACCTTTGTTAGTGGATATAAACGTGTGCCGGAACCTCCAGCTAAGATTATGCCTTTCATATTGGTGGTCTCCTTCGTATTACATGATTCGTGGCTTGTGTAAAAATATATGTAAGGAATGCGGTAACGCCGCTACGATAATACCAGTAAACAGTTCTGTTTGCATTTTGAATATCTCCTAATAAAGCCTTCCTCAATGATGCCCACAAATCTAAAAAAACAGGGCTGGAAATATTGTGTCATAGGGCAATTGCGTTAAACCTTTCTATAATCCCATGTGTTTCTCCACAAACTCAAGCAGAGTCTCAACCGTTACATCCTGCCCAAACGCCCCTTCGCCAATCAGACAAGTTTTGCATCCTGCATTCTTTCCAGCTATGACATCACATTCTCCGTCACCAACCATCCAGCTCATTTCAAGATTAATATTGAAACCCTCAGCCGCTTTAAGTAGCATCCCCGGCTTAGGTTTTCGACAATCACAGTCGATTTTCAGTTCCGGTCTTTCGCCTTCGTATCCCTTGTGTGGATGATGCGGGCAGAAATAAATGCTGTCCAGGTATGCGCCCTCTTTGCCGAGAAACGTCTCCATTTTATTGTGGATTTCTTCCAACTCTTCAAAGCTGACCTCTCCACGTGCGATCACCGGTTGGTTGGTAACCACAAAAGCAAGATACCCGGAAGCGTTGATCTTTTTGATTGCCTCCGCAACACCGGGAAGCAGCTCAAAGTCATCAATATTCCGTAGGAAACCAACGTACTTGTTGATCGTACCATCACGATCGATGAACACTGCTTTCTGCTTGTTCTTCAGATTCTTCGCCTGAACACGTCCTGCTTTGAAATCTTCGCAAACGGAAGCATACCGGTCCGGTGTGCCCATGTCCTTGACGTACTCCGGAGAGTCGTAGCAGAACATCTTTCCGGTTCCGGACAAAGGCTTGAGCAGCTGGCGATCAAGATCAATCTTAGGTGTGGTGATGGTTTGGTTGAGAATCTCTGGACAAATAACATGAAGACCTGAATTCACACGATTTCTGTAATAGGTAGGCCGCTCATCCTCTTTCGCTAGCCACTTTTCCACAGCACCGTTCTTGTCAGCTATGATCAGCCCACTGTCATACGGATGAGAATTAGGATGGGTGAACAGTGTGACCAATCCGCCGTGAGATTTGTGGAATGCTACGAAACGGTTAAAGTCCACATCAAATATCGCATCGGCGTTCAGCAGCAGAAAGTTCTCGGTCAGCTTATCTTTCAACCTGAACAGCGCACCGGCGTTCCCCAACGGAGTTTCCTCCACGAAGTACTCGATGTTCACGCAAAACGGTTCTCCTGTAACAGGAGATGTCTTGGACCCATCGCCGAAATAATCCATGATTTTATCGGCCATGTGAGAAACAGTCAGAATAATATCAGTAAATCCCTGGTCACGTAAACTCTCAATTTCTCTCTCTAATACCGGCTTCCTATCGATAGGAATTAACGGCTTTGGTATATCGGGGGCGATTTGGGAGATACGTGTTCCCTTGCCTCCGGCCATAATAATTACTTTCATACTGGGTTGTTCCTCCGTTTTTTCGGTATTGAAGCTATAATCTTATGTGTAAAATACCCAACAATGATTATCGCTGTCCATATCACAATCCATTCCACAACAGTCGGACATTTAAACGGCAGCATTTTCTCCCATAAGATTTTCACGTATGTAACAATAGACAAATGTGTTAAAAATATTTCCATGCTTATATTACCAATAGAAACTACCACTGGATTCTCCATGATTAGTTTCCTTGCTAGGCAACTCGATAATATAACCGTTAAAATAATCATGCATTCAAATACATAATAGATAGTATAGGGGATGATTTTGTCATAAGCTGTAAAAACCGAAAAATAAAGGAATATAGTCAGGAGTAATAACCATCCTTTCGATAAACGGTTTTCTCTCTCCCGCTTTGAAATGCCATATAGGCACATCCCCAAACTTTAGTCCAAGTAACGATAATGGGCATATATACGTTAACCATGTGCTCATATCCTCAGTTAAGAACCTTGCTGATAAAAGTTCTATTTAAAATTGCAAAATCAGTATCTCCAGAAAAAGATATGCAGGATCATATTTCCTTAAGAGTCGAATCGTAATAAAGGAAATACAATAGCAAAACACTATTAAAGAAAGGAACCACGTTACCCCATCAAGGGACCAGTAAGTATTCTTATCCGGAACCCAACTCTGGCTACTCTCCTTTTGTAAACTCAATTGCATTAGGTAATCCATCTATGCTTAACATCTGATAATACTGATGCTTCATCCAATTACCAACACGTCCTTTAACTCTTTTCTATGTGAAGTAGCATAGGAAAACTCTTCTTTATAATATCCGCAAATCATTTTATTACATCGCAATTCAATATGAGGAATCAGGTACATCAGCAACTACTCTAAGCGAACCTTGCTCATAATCTCACTATACTTACGACAGAAAAGCTGGTATGTCTTAAGCCCGAATAGCTTGTAAATCCCGTGCTCAAAAACAAAATCTATTACTTTCAGGAAGTGCCGGTAAGATGATATTTGGTGGGGATCACCCTTTTTAGCTTTCAGCACATGCATCTGGGTGCTTTCGATTTCCGTTTCCGATAGCTTCCTGACAACCTCTATATAATTATCATTCTGCATTTTCTGCATCAGTTCCTGCGCCAGTTTTGATCGAGCAATCACGCAGCTATTTCCTTCATGCTCCTGTGACAACTCGCTTTTATTCCAGAAATCACAAAAACTAATGTCCGCATTCTCTGCAAAATGATCTTTACAATAACGGCATCCGGGGTTCTTAAAAATCTGAGAGCTGAACATACGTTCAAACAGCGATCCACTATGGTTTGCGCTTTTACATTTATCTTTTGTAATCAGGCAGTTCTTTCCTGGCCATCCGTCTCCTCGATAGAACATCTTTGCGGATTGCAGGTGTTGAACACGTTTGTACTCCGTAGTCGCTTTGTAGCTCATTCCCCCGCTACATGTTATTCCAATCCTAAAGATGGATGTCAAAGTCCGACTCCCCATTAATTTTAGGGCGTTAATCTGACATGAGGTTCCTACAACCGCAATTGACTTCATATTGTTCACCTCCTTTATTTTGCTCAAAACCGGTACAGTGACATATCGAGATGCAAAGTCTCGTGGGTTCTGCTCCAAGTCGTTAATATCTGAGCGTGTTAATATATACGGCTCAGCTTCTATCGGACTATCTGAACTATATCCTGCCATCACTACAGCTTCAACGAGATTTATATCTAACAGGTATCGGACAAGCGTATTTATCACTCCACCCGAAGTAGCCCCGTGTCGTACATCAATATTCTTTGAATGAGCAAGATACAAGTCACAATACTCCCCAATAAGAGCAGTGTTCTCTTGATGTTCAGCAGGACAGACTTTCATACATCTTCCGCAACCAACACATACTGCTTCCTCTATCACCGGACGAAAAAAGCCTTCCTGCTCCCTATAAACCATTCTGATAGCATCTGTAGGGCATACGCTGCTGCAACCGCCACAGGACATACATCTTTTTTCCATTAATACTAATCTGACATTATCCATTTCCCTTTTTTAACCCCTTCAAGAATTTACCTAAATACTTTCGCCCGTAAAAAAGTACCATAAACAAATAACCCAAGAAGCCGCAAATTGCGACATCTATAAGAAAATCAACCCATGAACTTATCGGAAGGGCTTTCCTGACAAGATACATAAATCCCAGTAGTAACGGGATCGACAGCCAAGTTTTTACCGTTTCCGGTAAAAATACAGCCTTTTTCTCCTTCAAACACCACGCAGCATAGAAGGAATTAAAGAAGACGTAACGCAGAATCATTACAATCGTAGTTGAAAGTACGATCCCATATAATCCTAAATCTAGAACCACTATCATATAGATTTCAGCTATAACACTCACAACGCCGCATATGAAACTCACGATAACTGGTAGCTTCAACTTATTGACAACAACACTCAGCTGTGCCATGGTCGCCGTGGTGGAATTAAAATATGCTTGAACAACTGTAATAATAGATAAAGCAGTAACAATCACCAGCTCTTCATGACTTAAACTTTTCTGCCACAGTGCATAGAAGTCATATGAGAAAACAATAAACCCCGAAATCGGAACAAACAATAATAGTGCCATGATCTTAATGGAATCTTTCACTTCCCTCATCACACCAGAAAGGTTCCCGATAGAATAATTCGCCAAAAAAACAGGTGTAAAAATTGGAGCCATTGTATTAATAATACTTGTAACATTATTAGGCATCGTCCGGGCTATAGAAAGTAATCCCATCTCATAGTCGCCAATCAGAATATTGGCAACTGTCAAGTCCAAGCCGCGAAGTAAGATCGTACTTATACTAGTGAGCGCCATCCAACATCCGGCCTTACCTAACTCGATCGCATACTCTTTTCTCGCACCTTTGATGCTGATTTTTAATTCGGGCGTTAAACTCTTGGTCAAACCTACATTCATAATAGCAACCACTATAGTAGCCACAAGTGAAGCAAAGGCGACCCAATAGATCCTGATAGAGACAAAATTCAGGAATACAATAATCAGAGCAAATCGAACGATATATTGGATAATGTTACGGCCGCCCTGTATATCCGTTCTGTTGGTTACAAAAGTTGATGTAGTAAACACCAGCGTCACCAATTGAACAATATACGCAAGAAAGACTAGCGCAAATGTGAGCTTAACATCAAATAATAAATTAATTGGGATCGTCAGAATCTTATCAAGATTCGGTACAAGAATCATTCCCGCAAGACCAAGTACAGCCACAATTATAATATTTGTGACAATTAAGCTGTTAAAATAATCATTCGCTCTTTTATAATCTTTCCTATAGAATGCATCCGCTATAAATCGGGATGCTACAGAGTTAAACACAGTAGCAATAATCGAAGCGTAGGATACGAAATCAGTTGCTACACCTATAAAACCATAAGCGGATGCTCCCACATTGCTTACAATCAGAGGAGATATATAAAAACTAATTACGAACTGCACAGCAAAGGCAACAGTATTCATAATTAGATTAATAAACGTTTGACGTTTATTCATACGCGTCTTCACAGTTCTACCATCCCTTAATCCTATTTGCTATAAGACTCCATATCGTTCGAAATCAGTTCCAATGTCTTACGCGACTCTTTTTTAAATTCTGACGCTTTTTCTCCAAGGAATGCCCGATAGGTATCGTAGTTATCAATCATCTTATCAAAGGTAATTTTTAAGGTGTCGAAATTCAGGTTTTTAATTTCTATACAATATTCGCTTAATTCAGCTTTTTCCATAAATCCCTTCATTTTCTGCTCATATGCGACAGAGATAAATGGTATTCCCATTTTAGCGGAGAAAATATTGGAATGATAGCGCATCCCCACTACAGCGTACAGCTTCGAAATAATATATTGCTGGAAATATGTGTCCTTATCATCACCAACTACAAAACAATTGTCAATAGCAAAGCTCGCCATATAATCTTTATCATTGCTTATTCCAAATAACTGAGGAATAAATATAATAGCGTATCCCTTTGAAACAAGGTATTTAATAAATTCCTTGAAAGCAGCCTTAATCTGCGGTTCCATCTTGCCGTCTTTAAATAAGCGATGCCATTTTAAATCAGTAATTGTGATTCCGATAATTATATCGTGAACTTGAAGGAATTCGTTTAATTCCTTATAACGAGATAATATTTCTTCATTAGCCTTCACATCAACTGGATGCTGAAAAGCCGAGTCAAGAGTAACTATCGAATTTTTCCCCGGTAGGAGCGCATCTAAATATTTCTTTGAAATCTCCTCGCGCAAGCATATAACACGAGCATTGTTTAATGAAGATTTAACTCTCTCTGCGTCTTTAGAAAAAGGCCCTACAGAAGGTGCAAATAATGAATATGGGACATTGTTGCGTTGAAGTAATCCCATAATGTCCAGCATTAATTTTCGAACCTCATAAAAATCACCTATGCACGGTCCGCCCGGCGCATATACCGCATAGTCTGCCCACTTAACAGCTTGTATAAATGCATTATAGTCAGATGCATCTTGTCCAATGTATGGAACTCTCCCATTTGTATGTAGAGATAATTCATATAATATGTACTTAATCTTATTCCGCCCGGCCAAGCGAATAAATGGCTGTAAAACCTCTATATCATTATATGGGAATCCTTTTACGTGTTGGTTAAAATGTATTTTTATTTTCCAATCCGGATGCAGATCCTTTACTTCATCTATTAGAGCCCGAATCGCAGCTTCGTCACCTCTATTATACCAATTTGCAGAAAAAATCAATATGTTCATAAATAATTCTCCTTGTGTAGAATCCAAACATATTCACTACAGAAAATGCACATGCGCACCACTAAATTCATATGAAAGGTTTAAGTTCCGGATACCAATCTTTTTGCAGGGAACACCACCATATATTCCATAAGCTTCGGTATCTTTTGTGCAATATCCACCCCCGGCAATTACAGAACCCTCGTTTATCACGCACCCTGGAAGGATAACAGCACGTGTGCTCACCCACACTCTATCAAAAATGAATACAGGCTTTCCTTCTCCCACAGTGCTAAAGTCAGGCGAATTTACATCATGCTGCAGTGTCCAGACAGCTGCCTCAGAGGAAAAGTTCACATTTCTTCCTATATAAATACCACTTCTGGCATCAAGGGTACATTTATCTCCTATGATTGCTCCGTCAGAAATATATAGATTCCACGGAGAACGAATCTCACAGCCATAGTAAATTACCACCCGCTTCCCTATAGAAACCCGGAATACGAATCGGTAAAGGAAATCTCTCACATGATGAGAGGGAATATAGGACGTAATGAACAGGCTGAATCTCAGAATACTGTCCAGCCACCGTAAGGCACAGTTAATAACGCTCCTTATAAAAGATTTCTGTGTTTGCAAAGCAGGGCTTCCAGCATATTCCTTTCCTTGAATGCCGCTCTCTGTATAACTTTCCGCGCCCTTAAATGTACTTTTATGTTTCCTGTATGAACAGTACATTCCACACAGAATATACATAATTATAACGATCGCGCACAGGACAATAAAAACTGCCATATCAAATCACCTCGCAATTTCCCATCTAAAACGTCTTTCCTAAATTACCTCTAAAATAATCTTTATATGCTCGCAAAACTATTCCTAACTTTTTTCTTCCAAAAATAATATCCTTCAGATTTCTGTAAGCATAGTACAGATACGAGTAAAGCTTACTTGTAGAATACCTGTGTATAATAACAAGTCCATTCCTGCAGATATAATACTGTGATAGTGGGGAGCCTGTACCCGTAGAAGAATTAATCTTGTGGTAAATTACCGCCGCATTACAATACCGGATCGTATGACCCGCTTTCATAACCTTGCAACATAAATCTGTATCCTCCGCATACAGGAAAAAATCCTCACTCATGCCACCTAGCTTTTGAATCACAGGTACAGGCATCAGCATAAGACATCCCGTTGCAAAGGTAATTTGCCTTGTTGTTTTACTAAAATCTGAATCAATCTCATTCCACGAAGTATGGGATGCAAGACTCTTTCTAAAATCAAATTCTCCTCCGGCGTACCAGATCTTATTTGGCTCATAATAATATCGGATTTTTCCACAGAGGATACCAGCCTCCGGATGTGACTCTGCTTCTGCCACAAGAACATTCAAAAAATCCGGTTCAACAGTAGTGTCATTATTTAACAGGCAAACATAATCGCACTGATCCGCTATTGCTCTTTCTATGCCGAGATTATTGCCGCCAGAAAACCCAAGATTCTCTCTTGACTCAATATAAACGCAATTTTCTCTTAAAATATCAGTTTGGTCTGCTGTGACCTGTGCTGACGATGCATTATCCACAATGATAATTTCATAGTTCTGATATATAATTTTTTTAAGGCTGTTGACACAATCAACCGTATCCGCAAAACCATTGTAATTAACTAAAATAATGCCGACTTTTCTCTGCACCTCAATTACCTCTTCTATTCGATAATCCTAATCTTGTTTTTCCCAACCCAATATACGTACTCAATAATGGAAATATACACAACCCACTGAATCATTCTATAATGACCTATTGCAATCAGCGTGATCGATGTAGCGGCGATATAAAGACCAAATGCTAGATAGAGCAGCTGATTTTCAATGTTTTTAAACTTATACATCCTCCTAATCAGTACAAAAGACCGAACCAGCGGTATAATATAAATTGCAAAAGTAAAGATACCATACTTGGCTAATACACCGAATATTCCTACGTCGCTTATTGCCGCCCTGCCGTCACCATGGACAATACCATAATTTATAATGCCATCAGCAAAGCCGAAACCACACAGTGGATTTTTTAAAAAGATATTCCAATAGTATTCAATAGCATATAATCTGGCCGTTGTGCTGTATCCGCGAGTTGCTGATTCAGAAAATGATTCAAAGAAACTCGAAAAAATGTCTGTTCCAAATGCCACGCCGCATATTACAGCAATCAAAAGTAGTTTACGCCAAATAGATTGCTTTGTATTCCGCTGAAGAAGCACAATAACAACTAAACACAGGCACATCGGCAAAATGGAGCCACGTACTCTTGATACCACTAAGCAATCAATAAATCCAAGCACAAAATTAAACAAATACCAGAATCTTTTGCTCTTTGACGGAATTGTCTCCCTTTTACAATAAATCATATAGAAATTGTATAGTAACATCAATTCCCCGAGCCAGGAGAGCGAGATTCTCAAAGATCCATAAAGAATTTGCAAATTACTTCCCGTTGATATTGCATTAAGAAACACCGTTCCATTAACATTATAAACAACAAACTGCAACGCAATAAGAATATAAAAAATAGTTGTTATCTTATTTAACAAATTGAGCAGCCATCTGACTCCCTGCTTCGAAGCACAAATATACGTTAATGGATAAGCCAGCAAAATAAAAAGCATTTTATAGTTTGCTGACTCGCCACCTAGTGTTGTCTTAAATCCATTTCCATATCTAAGAAGGCTCCATACAAACACAAGTGTAAAGGAAAGAAAGGTAGCAAAAACCAGAATCTGCAGTGACTTAGTCGGATATCCATTTCGTTTTGGGCAAAACGCAATTGTAAAAATGAACGTAATAATAGCAAGTATAAGCTCATACCATCCATTAAAATCGTACATATAGAACAATCTAATATCCATTAAAACGATTATAATAAACAGAATCTTTAGTAGGTTATGTTTCTTAACAGTACAGTTCACGCCCTATATCTCCTATCAGTCTCTCGATCGACCTTTACAGCAATTGTCTCTTGAACTGCTCCAATAGCGCCGAATATGAGAAATTCTTATTAAACACATCTATTACTTCTTCGTTATATCTGTTTATAGCCACACCCAAAAGTGAATTTACAGCTTTCACCCACTCATCTTCCGAATTACACTGGAAAATCAGCCTGTCCCGCATCTCCTCCGGAATCGCCTCCCAATACCCATTCAGGCTTTCCGTGGTACTAATCAACACCTTGCCAAATGAAAAGGATTCTATCGTCTTTGCCTTCATACCGCCACCATCAAATACCGGAGCGATAACAATATCCGCCTGCTCATAGTAGGGTGTCATGGAATCAACCAATCCAATTATCTCGATATTATACTTCTTGCAATCAACCCTATCTGTCAGCTGCTTTGCTCCGCTGCCGACCACAACAATCCGATAATTTCCTGTTACCTTCGGAATGACATTAGTATAAAACCACATAAAACCATTGATATTTACATAGTAGCTGGAACAAACAAACAGTATTGTCTTCTTCTCATCCTTGCCTGTGATAACCGACTTGTATGCATAATCCGTTTCCGGCTCATGGGAGGCAATTGGGATAATAGCCTCTGGTTCCTTTCCGTAATACTTCTTAAAACGCTGAATCTCCGCTTTGTTAAAAACCCACCGTTCGTCAACCACGTCCTGCGTGATGGCCTCCTGTTTGATTATCATCTTGCATTCCTGAATATAATGGAGTTTCCATTTGGGGGCATCATTTATCCGAGTAGCAAACAAGCTGGCTGAGATATCGTGAAAGAAGCAAATAATCTTTACATTAGGAAACTCTTTTTTAATTTCAGTATATAAATTCCCCAAATCGGATTCTTCTGTAAATACAAGATCCATACCCTGTTGCCTGATGATTTCACACAATTTCCGAATAATCTTATTGCTAATAAATGGAGAGTTGCCTTCCATAATTCTGGTTATGCGTTCGCGGATATTTTTAGGCTCATAACCAAAGGAAATAAAATTCTCTTTCTCACATTTCTTTGTGGAAAGCAGATCTATCTGGAAGATATTTTCCTCCCCGTATATTTCCTTCAGCGCATCCAAATGAGTATGCGCGCCTATATTATGCGGTCCACGTTTTGCAATATACAGTACTTTCATTACTGCTCCTCTTATCTGTTTCCTTTTATCTTCGTCTTCAAAGAAATCCACACCTTCTGTGGTATGAAGGACCGGATTCCTTTCTTGACTGAAATTTTTATTTTATCAATATGAAGCCTGTTGCGCAGAACAATCTTCCTGAAAGCCACCTCTGCGGCAGCATCGTAGTCTTTTTTGTCTTTATATATATTAAGGAATACCTCATGTTCCGGCCCCGCTATAGACGGGTGCCGAAGCTGTTTTTCGCCTTTGATCGATTCCTCTAGCGGCCGCTCAGTTTTCTTAAGATAGCCCTTCTCCTCAAGAGTCTGAACCAACTGCTGCCCCTTCTCTGTATTAGCCAATATTGTCGATACATTATTAATGTCAATATCGCAAGACGCAACATCAAAGACATGAAAATCTCCAATGGTCAAATCGCCGGGACGACTTGCCTGTGCAAATTTGCAGGAGTAACAGGAATCCCGGTAAATCAGGGCATTATGATAACCTATTTGATATAGGTCATCCTGATCTACATATTTTACATAATAAGGTTTATCCAAATTTTTCTTATAAAGTGTATAAGCAAAATTCAGTGTCCCGAATTTTGCATCACGGAAGAAGCACTTCTGCGCGTCAGCGCCGATTTTTCGGTCAATTGTGGTAATATGCTGTATCAGGTAATTGGGATCCGGCGTACCGTGGCATATTATGTCAACCGTGCACAATCTTTCTGTATTAATATGAAGGATCTCGAAATACTTTCTTACGGCTGCCACTTGGCAAGGAAGCCCTATAAAAAATACAGTCTTCCCTAATTTTACCGTTTCTGCCACCTGTTTATATATGTCATCTGGAAAGCTATATGTATATTTGGAGTTTTTGAACTCCGCAATATCTTTATCAGTCGAGCCTATCCGCAAATGACACTCAAAGTTATCATTGAGAAATGCACCAACAAATGCAGCACCTGATTTTGCAGCATACTGATAAATCGCGGCAGCTATGCCGCCACTGGCGGAGGTTATTCTGCTCGATTCGTCAGCGTTCCATCCTGCAAATGCTTTCTTTGGATAGCTAAGCTCCATTATCCCTGATACCGGACATACCTTTTCGCACAGTCCACAATTAATGCAGTCTGTACCTTTTTCCATGTGGATGTTGGAAGCGTCCTTAATCCGTAGAACACAGTTTTTAGGGCAGATGTTTATGCATGCACCGCAGGCCGTGCAAATTCCGTTTGTGCAAATCTCTTTTATCACTCCAACATTCTCCTTAATCTCTTCCATGAGAACTCGCGCAATCGTTCTTCTCTATTTCGCACCATGTCATAATGAATGGGTATGTCTGCCGCAATATTAGCCGGTGTTGCTTCTCTGCTTTCAATGCCAAGAAACTGTGCAAGAGAATTCATTCTCGATTTATTCGTCCAGTTGAAGTAAAAAACTTGTCTCTCAAAATATGTCGAAAACAGCAATCCATGATATGACGCAGAAAAAACAACTTCAGCGTGCATAAAAAGTGTGAGCCACTCCTGCAACGTCGTCGGTCGTTTATCAATTGTACCAAATACTGGAGCCCTGAAATTAATATAGTACACAGGCATGTGATGCTCTTTCCCGTATTGAATAGCGCTTTTCACGCATTTGTTCTCAGTATCACTCATATATACTAAAACATATTTGTTCTTTGGTGCTGGGCAGTCACCAACAAATTCTACCCAGAAGTTTTTATCCCACAGTAGAGTAGGATCGCAAGTCACATCAACACTTCGTCCCAATAAATCTCCGATCCAATCAGATGCGTCTTTCTCACGTACTGTAAAATCATCAAAACGTGATAACGCATGCTTAACGTTAGTACTTTCTTTATCGTTCCACCTTGTACCTACAGATGAGGAGAACGCCAATTTTGTCTTAGAATCATCCGCAAAGTCAAGCATATAAGTGTAATCTGTGCCTGTAATATTAAAGCCCCACACGACATCGCTTCCAACAATAAATGTATCGAAGATATCATTGGCTTCTACAATAGTTTCTTGTGTAAAAGGCTTTGTCACATCAATGTGATCATCTATATATTTCCAAAAGCTATTTTTCCTTTTTTTCAAATTCCCATGTAAAATTAGAGATTTCAAAATGTCCTTCGGATTCTTTGCTTCGCTTAAAGGAAGTGTACTTTCCCTCTGACTTATAGCAGCACACTTATAATCTATGAGGGTGACATTATGACCTAAAGATTCAATTGCCTTATATAAGCTCAGCATCTGAAGCTGGGAGCCAAAGTTGATTGTGTCGTGTACTGTCAAGTAGCCGATCTTTTTCACAAAGTTCACCTCCATAAAATAGCTCATTTCTTGCGAGAAATATAATGCCTCAGAATGTATATCGGAATAAAAAGCCTATATACCAAATATCCTTTCCATCCGCATTGGTTCGTAATCAGTCCTTTCGAATCATCAAACGTAAACGAATAGCCGTTAATTGTCTTCGTGTTAACATAATTAGCTGCGCAAAATCTAAGTATATGAAACTCTATCCTCCGATAAGTGCTAGCTGAAATAATCTTAGGTTTCAGCAAATCCTCATTGACCATGGTCAAATAGATACGCACAAAATTATCTATCAGATTATACCCGCCTTTTTTCTTGGGTATAATGTTCTCAAAGTAAACTGTATCGTCAACAAGATACCCTGTTTTATTGTTTTCTTTAAATAGGAGTGTCGTGTGAGGATACATATAATTACATTCAATGCGCTGCTCCAACAGCCGATCAAGGTCAGTTTTCCATATAGCAAACGAGGTGCTCCACGTAGACAGATAATTAATACATTTTATGAATGCATCGAAGTTATCAAATCTTTCGACACTCTTCTTCCCTCTTAACGTATAGAAAATTAATGGTTCTTCTTCGTCGTTAGCTACCGCCTGGTCAATCAACTTCTGGAGACTTCCGGGGAGAAACATACTATAATCGTTATGTAGTTTTAGTAATTTCCCTTGTCCGAATTTTAAAGCCTCAATTGAATTCAGGAATCCCTTTACCTTGACTTTTTTATAATGCAGGTTTCGGATACTGGCATATTTCCTTTCAATCAGTTCCTTTGTCTCATCTGTTTCAGAATTATCTGTAATGCAAATCTCATATAAACTTTCATCACAATTCTGAACAAGAATCCCCTCTATAAGTTTATCAATAATATACTCCCTTTTAAATGTAGGAATACAAATTGAGAGGATAGGCTGCTTTTCCATATAATGTTCCTTCCTATTTGTTTTCTTCAAGCATCTTTAATATCTTTTCTACAATGCTATGATCCACGGGAGTATAAAGAATACTTTCCATTTCTCTAACTATATCAGGCGTAAGGGCAGAGAAATCAACTTTAGAAATATCTTCAATCATTTCATCCGGGAACCTTTTCTTTATGAACTTAGCCGGTACCCCTCCCCACACCTCAAATGGAGGTATATTTTTTGTAACTACAGCTCCCGTAGCAATTACTGCGCCCTGTCCGACATGAACACCAGACATAACAGTCGCCCCATATCCAATCCAGACATCATCACCTATGACAATATCTCCTTTAGAGTGAGCTTCATCCTTAACGCTTTCCAACACTTTAACCCTAAACGGGAATGTTGAGATATGATTTGTAAAATGTTCTACATCAAGCATAAAAACTACATTCTGGGCTATCGAAACAAAATTTCCTATTCTTAAGTGAGACTTATTGTTGAAGGAAACAACATTTAACTCCCCATATGAATAATTCCCAACACTCGCCGTGTCAAAGTCAAATTCATTGTTAGGAATGGTGCCATTATGCTTATTCGCTCTAATCCATTTTCGTTTAAAACTGTTAAGTTTTATGTACTGAATAGCATCCCATATAGCAGTGCTTTTAATTAGATTCTTTCGATATCGTTTCATTGACTTTCCAAGGCTCCTTCAATCGCTTTGAGGTAAGCATCTTCCTCATCTTGTGTAGGCTCCAACATGGCTCCTTCTCCCCATTCATTCCACGCAGTCAGGAGAATGTACTCTTTCTTCTGCTCTGAACAGATACTGATAAGCTGGGACAAATATTTCTTAAATTTGTCGGGAGAAGCGCCCAAGATTACTCGTCCCTGCTTTCCCCTGCGCGGAGTATCATCGTATGTAACAAATGCTCCATGCCATTCATTACTCTTTGACCGAATCCTCGCAGAATCAAGTAACTTCTTCCATACCGCATCATAAGAATACTTCAGAGGTCCAGTTTTGCCTACCAAACCAAAAATGCTCAGTGCTTTAAATAACCACAGTTTCCATCCCGAACCCCATCCAGAATTTTGAGGTTCATAACAAAAATTTGTGCATTCACTTGGCAACGTATAAAGAGCACTCTTTTTATAGACAATCTCGATTCCCTTAAATCCGCTCTCCTTCGCCAACTTGTCCCAATAATGATGCATCTTATAAATGTCTTCAGAATAATTAAAAATTTCAAAAAGTGGTTTTCCGTTCACTTTTATATACCGATCATCCTTGAAATACGCCAGCAGAAAATCAAAGTGATTTTTCCAGTCCTCTTCTGTACCAAGTTTGTATTCGATCAGGATGGACGGCTTCCCGGATTTCTTCTGTTTGGCATCCTCCATGGGAGCCCACGCATTTCCTCTGAATTTACTCCAAGTCCTGCGCCAACTTGCATTGTCCCATGCAAAGAAGAACGGGATGTCAAGATCCGGATTGTTTAATATAAGCTCCGCAGGCTTGGTCAGCAGCTGCTTTTCATTTGAAAACCAATAATGATATATTCCGAAGCCATATACGCCACACTTTTTAGCCGTTTCTATCTGCCAAGCTATATTCTCCTTTTGTGATAAATCATAATAATTATCATCCTGCGGCACCCGTGGCTGATTATGCCCGTTAAACAACGGCTCTGCTTTTTTTACTGATACCCAGTCCGTAAATCCCTTGCCCCAGAACTGTGAATTTTCCGCAACTTCGTGGTATTGGGGCAAGTACATTGCCAATATTTTTACATTTTCATTCATAATCATATACCCCAAGACATCTTATAGTTTTGGCGGAATTCTAAACAGCAACTATTTGTATTATGTCTTTCCGCCCTTTTATTAGAGAATCTCATGTTTTTTAGTTTCCAAAAAAATAATCTTCCAGCATAAGACACCAGCAATGATAAATTGGCAGGTGCAATTCCTGAATCATATACGTTTCAGTTTCCGGAGCCTTGACCGCTACATCCGCGACTTTTGCAAGCGCCCCGCCTTTTGCTCCGGTTAATCCTACGACCTTAATTCCGGAAGCTCGGGCCACTACCGTTGCATTCATGATATTCTTACTATTTCCAGATGTGGATATGCCAAGGAACACATCGCCCTTACGACCATAACCGAAAAGCTGCTGCGCAAACACTCCAAGGCCGTCCACATCATTTATGTATGCTGTTGTCAACGCTTCATGCGCCACAAGCGGTATAGCCATCAGCGAGCATTCCAGATTCCTTGCAAGTTCTGCTCCACGCTCTGGATCAACTTCTTTCAGCTTCTCCGCATATTCTTTACTCACAGGACGGAGAATCTTGAACCGCTTCATCAGTTCACCTGCAATATGTTCAGAGTCTGCAGCTGATCCACCGTTTCCAGCAATCAAGAGCTTCCCTCCATTTCTATAACTCTCTTCCATCAGAAGATAAGCATCTATAATCTCCTGACGAACAGCTTCCAGTTTCGGATAACGCTCCATCAAAAGATCGATGTGCTTGACGAGCTTGTCTTCCAGTGTCCTCATATTACTCTATTCCCTTCCTACAGTTACTCTTCCTTATAAATTTACCGTGCGTTCGTGAAACGCCAGTCAATCATAACATCTGCCGTTCGGCATATTTCTCGGTGCAAAATCTTTCGATCTGCTCTCTAAAATGAGCAGCATCAAAGCTCAAAGCGTGCTCCCTGATTACATCCGCATCAAAGGTCATCGTTTCAAATCTTTGAATTGCGTCACAGAGGCATTCCAGCGTTTGTTCTTTGAAGAAAACGCCCGTCCTGCCTTCCACTACTGTTTCCAGGATTCCACCTCGTCCATATCCAATTACAGGTGTTCCGCCAGACTGCGCTTCAACCGGAACAAACCCAAAATCTTCAACCCCCGGGAACAAGAGTGCTTTCGCCTTTGCGTAATACTCCACCATTTCATCGTTGGTGACGAAACCCTTAAACTCTATGGTCGGACCTGCAATTCCTTTCATCCTGTCCATCTCTTTACCCTTGCCAATGACAACAAGTTTTTTTCCGAGTTTATTGCAGGCTTCGATGGCCAGGTCGACCTTTTTATAGCTTTCCAGTCTACCGGAAATCAGATAAAAATCCTCTTTTGTCGTCTGTGCATACAACTGATCCGAAACAAAGTTACCGCCGACAGAATAGATGACTTCCGAATCTCTACCATAGAATTTTTTAATTCTCTTTTGGGTGAATTTGGAATTTGCAATGAAGTAATCAACCCTGTCCGCCGCCAGTCTGTCCCACATTCTTAATTTATGTATTTGAGACGGCATAAAAAACTTTTTTATGGGATTCGCCGATTTCTTGTAGTCGTAATACAAATCCCACAGATAACGCGGCGGCGTATGGCAGTAGCAAACATGTACGGCGTCAGGTCTCGTTATAATACCTTTACAGAGGCTTGAGCAGGAGCTTAATACAAGATCATACTCGGTTAAATCCAGGCTTTCCCACGCTCTTGGCATAAATGAAAGTAGTACTTGATAATTCTTAACTGCCCCGGGGATTTTTTGAATATACGTTGTCCTGACATCGAAGTCTTTAAATTGTTCTCCCATAACTTTCTCGTCATATACCAACGTATATAACGGCGCATCTGGGAAAATTTTATGCCAATTTTGAAGTGTCCATTCAGCTCCGCCAAATTTCACCAACCAATCTTGTACTAACGCAACCTTCATATTATTAATTCCTGCCTTCCAGGTGTCTCCAGTAGTCCAGCATATCCTTTATGGTCTGTTCCATCGGAATTTTCTGTTTCCAACCAGTGTCTCGTTTCAGCTTATCAACATTGCCTATGATGATTCTCTCATCTGTGGGGCGGAGAAGTTTCGGATCAACTTTGATTTCCAGCTCATGCCCTATCTGCTGCTCTATCATCTTCACAATATCCCTCATGTAATAGCAGTGCTCAGATGAGAGATTGTAGACTTCACCAGGAGTTCCCTTATTGGCAAGCAGCATCAACCCATTCACAAGATCGCGCTGATCCATGATGGCACGCTGCGTATCAAGGTTTCCACATCTTAATTCATACACACCCGTTCTTTCAGCAATTACCGCCCTGTGTGTGAAATCAGAGGTCACATCATTTACCTTTCTCGTTCCGGTAGAATTAAAAATACGGACGCGGATGCAACGGATGTGGTCATTCATAAAGTACTGAAAAGACAGCAGATCCTGTCCCACCTTACTCACACCATACGGATGAAGCGGTTTCAATTCTGCTGTTTCTTTCACATATGGGTCATCCAACTCATTCAACGTCTGTCCATACTCTGCACTGGAGCATGCCACCACGATTATCGGATCATAGTTCGGATGTTCTTTGCGAACAGCTTTAATAGCCTCATACACATTGATCGTACCATTGACATTTGTATCCATTGTTGCCTGAGGATAATCCCAGGAAACAGTTGGATAGCTCTGTGCCGCGAGATGATATATCTGTTCCGGCATAAATTCCGAAATAATACGAAGAACAGACTGATAATACCGAACATCACATTCCTTCATGGGAATGCTAGGATTCAGTTCCTTTATATCTGTTGTTGGCTTATAATAAGTTCCAAGAACTTCATGCCCCTGGCCATAAAGCAGTTCGACCATGTGAGAACCAACCATGCCACCGGCGCCTGTTACCATTACTTTCATACTCTTATCCTCCGCAGTTACCTTCCTATCCCAATCTGTTTATGTTTTCTATCTTGTAAGTCTGTCTTTTAAGTCCTTGATTCATAGCTCTCATACGTATAATGAATAACCCGTGTCCCTCCATCTTCAAACCGGAACGGAATATAGAGCAGGTCTTTCATTGCCCATCTCACTGCATCCTGCTTCTCCGGCTGAACATAAAAAACAAGGAATCCGCCGCCACCGGCTCCCAGTAGCTTTCCGCCAAGAGCTCCGGCCTCAATTCCCTTCTGGTACAAAGCATCAATACTATTTGTCGAAATGGAAGACCCAGTCTGGCGCTTCAACTTCCATGTGTGGTCAAGCAAATAGCCAAAATCATCAAGGCTTTTCGTTTTATCTATCAATACTCTTTCCGCATCATCTACAAGGGCAAGCATTTCCTTCAGTTGTGCCTTCTTATCAACAACCTTATTCGTCTTCTGTACTTCAGATGAAAAACGTGTAAATCCGGTAAAGAACATCAGCAGATTCTCGTTCAGCTGTTTCTTTCTCTCCGAGCTGATAATCACAGGGAGTACTTCATAACCGTCAGCGTTGAAGTTGATACGGTTGAAGCCACCGAAAGATGCAGCAATCTGATCCTGCCAGCCACCCGCCTCGTTACAGAGAACACGCTCAAGATAGATAGCCTCATCAGCCAATTTCTTCTTATCGGCGTATTTTCCCTTCAGTGCATAGAAAGCGTTCAGCATGCCGACAGCAAAAGAACTGCTCGTCCCAAGTCCAGACCGCGCAGGAAGATCGGCTTCATACATCAGCCTGATTTCATGCATATCAAGCAGCTTCATGGCATTGCGGATGGCCGGGTGCTGAATATCATCTACACTCGATACGCGCTCCGTCTGCGAATAGGATAATTCTGTAGACCAATCAAAGAACCGTGGGAGATGCCTCACATTCACATAGCAGTATTTATCAAAAGTAGTTGAAAGCACAGCACCGCCGTTCTCTCTGAAATAGCTTTCCATGTCCGTTCCGCCGCCGAAAAATGACATACGGAAAGGTGTTTTTGTAATAATCATAAGTCACTCTTCTCTCCCTTTTTATCATTTCAAAACTGTGTTTATATCCACAGTCCCTCATATTCTCGTTTCAACAGTCCATCCTGCTCTAATTGGTTCTCAAAAAAAGTGTCCCTATTATCACTCAGGCACCATGTATCGTAACCACAACTCTCTTTCCACACAGCTTCGGGATCCAGCACATAGCCGCCGGACCCTCGGCGTGGATATGGACGATATCGTAATGTCCGAATGCCGCCTTGACTGCCGCAAAGAAACTTGATGTCATCGCCGCCAGACCTTTTCTCTCTATCGTCGGAACGGTCCTGATCTTGATTCCCTTATACTCGGATAGCTGCTCGCCGTCAAACTCTGCACCGCTGACGTGATGACCTCTTCGATTATAACAAGTTACTTCATGACCCAACTGAACCAATCGGGCGGATAATTCCTCTGCTACAATTTCGATCCCGCCTTCTCGGCTAGGGATTCTTTTATGACCGAGCATCGCAATTTTTAATTTTCCGGCCATAAATAATATTCCTCCCTTTGATCCGTGCTGCTCGTCTTTATCTACTATATTTACTGTGGAAATCTCCTCTTCCATATATTTCCGCGCTCTTGACACACTTTCATGGAGAGCAGATATTCTCTGTTCCCCACACTGTTTTCTATCTTCTGCTTCTGTATACTCATCTCAGATGTAAAGGCAGACATTTAAGATCTCCCTTTGCTTTCCTGCGAATATCCGTATTATACCCCCTGCCCCTTCAGCACTGCCGACACGGTTTTGAAAATTATCTTCCAGTCTACAAAAAAGCTTCTCTCATTTATGTACTTTATATCCAGCTCCATCCATTCGTCAAAGGATATCCTGTTCCTTTCCGGCTGTATCTGCCAGTAACAGGTCAGACCGGGAGTAACGTAAAGCCGCTGTTTTTCGTATTCGCTGTATTCTGCGACCTCTCTCGGAAGCGCCGGCCTCGGCCCTACTATACTCATTTCTCCCTTTAATATATTGAAAAGCTGCGGAAGCTCGTCTATGCTGGTCTTGCGTATAAACCTTCCGACCCTCGTTATCCTGGGATCCTCCTTTATTTTGAATACAGGTCCGTCCATTTCATTGTGCTGTATAAGATCCTTCAGCCTGTCCTCTGCGTCAACGACCATGGAACGGAATTTGTAGAACCTGAATACCTTACCGTTGCGGCCTACCCTTAGCTGAGAAAATATCGGACTTCCCTTGGGATCGTCAATAAATACGGCGGCTGCGGTGATAAGGAAAACAGGCATAAGAATTATTATCGCCAGCAGTGAAAGCACTATATCCTGGACCCTTTTGCATATACTGTACAGCCTTTTGACTTTAAAGCTGCTTACCTCAAGCTTCGGCAGTTCTTTCGCAGTATCCTCGCAGACCTCAAATTCAGCCGTTTCGTAAGCCGTTTTCATACGGTGATCTCCGTCCTATCCTCCATAAATATTTGCTTTTTCCAAGAGAAAACCGCCATAGCGCAATTTCCCTGACACTGCTTAATACAGCGGCAGGCAGCTCTTGGAAAAATTATGAATATGCTGTGATAAGAATTTTTTCTATCATTTATTCAACGTTACAATTTTATCATATTTTCGCAAATTCGTCAAGAATCATACGAATATTTTCGTATTTTAGCGAAAATTTCAGCGATAAACACAATTTTGTCCGAACGCCTAAAGCTATTTTATGACTTATTTTACATCTGAATATTTAAATTTCCATTTCTTTCTTAACATATATAAATTGAATATTTATACAGACTCAAAACCTCAGCAACGCTATCCCATGATCCCGAGATCCTTTCCGCCGCGGTAAAAGACAGGAATTATATCTATCGGAGCAGGACATACAACAGTCTGCCCGCCCTCATATACCTTTTTCGTGTAAGCGTCTGTCCAGACAGCTCCCTCAGGCAGATAGACCGTTCTTTCCCTTGCGCCCTCCTCCATTATCGGAGCGACCAGAATATCCGAGCCGAACATATAGGCGTCCTCAGTTTCCCATGCCTTAGGATCACCGCTGAAATCGAAAAACAGCGGTCTTATTACAGGCTCGCCGCTTTCGCTGGCACGATCCATGCATTCCCTTATATAAGGACGCAGACGCTCTCTTATAAACAGGTATTTTTTCAGTATCTCATAGTTTTCCTCTCCGAAGCTCCATACCTCGTTATCCTGTCCCGAGGTAAGCTGGCGTACTCCGTCAATGTACTCCTCCTCACGCTCATGCCACGGCGACCTTTCCCCATGCATACGGAATACAGGACAGAACGCTCCCCATTCAAACCAGCGGACCAGAAGCTCCCTGAAGCCTTCGTCCGAAATATCCCCTCCGAGAAAGCCTCCTATATCCGAGGTCCACCAGGGTATTCCGGCTATTCCCATATTAAGTCCCGCCTGAAGCTGCTCCCTCATTGCCCTGAACGATGAATGTATATCTCCCGACCAGGTAAGAACTCCGTATTTCTGGCTTCCTGCCCATGCACAGCGTACAAGGCTCATAACGTCACTTTCGCCTTCGGACTTAAGACCGTCATAAAAGCCCTTGGCATACATTTTAGGGTATATGTTTGTGCACTGCAGAGCAGGGCCGGCATAATATCTGTAATTGTCAAAATCGTAGGGTCCGTATTCAGGCTCCGCTTCGTCCAGCCAGAAGCAGCGTATACCGTATTTATAATAGTTCTCCCTGCATTTTTCCCATACGAACTTCTGCGCCCCGGGATTTGTTGCGTCGTAGAAAACCGTATTTCCCATCCACGTCATATGCAGGCCGCTTCCCCTGTCTGCGCTGACGAGATAGCCGTTTTCCGCCATTTCCCCGAAATTCTCGCTTTTTTCGTCAATAGTCGGCCATACGGAAACTACCGTTTCTATACCAAGCTCTTTAAGTTCCTTTACCATTCCCTCAGGATCGGGCCAGTCCCTCGGCTCAAACTTAAAATCTCCCTGCCTTGTCCAGTGGAAAAAATCTATAACTATAGCGTCCATCGGAAGTCCCCGTCTTTTATGCTCTCTCGCTACCGAAAGCAGCTCCTCCTGAGTGCGGTAGCGAAGCTTGCACTGCCAGTAGCCTAGTCCGTATTCAGGCATTCTCGGCGCTCTTCCTACAGCGGCAGTATAGTTTTCTTCTATTTCCGCAGGAGTATCCCCCGCCGTAATAAAGTAATCCAGCTTTTTGGTGCTCTGCGCATACCATTCGGTCTTGTTAGCTCCGAATACAACAGACCCTACCGCAGGATTGTTCCAGAGAAAACCGTAGCCCCTGCTTGAAAGCATAAACGGAACGCTTGCCTGACTGTTCCTGTGGCAAAGCTCCAGCGAAGCACCTTTTTTATTCAGATTCTTTTCCTGATACTGACCCATCCCGTAGATCCTCTCGTCATCAAACGCCTCGAACCTTGCATAAAGCCGATGATCCGTTGATCCGGGAATGCATTTCAGCTCCCTCGCTTCTATCCTAAGCGGAACGCAGTAGCGGTTTATACGATTTCTGTTGCGTACATATTCCTCGGTAAGCAGCTCGCCCCGCTGGTTGTAAAAGCTCAGCTTTCCCTCATAGTCCGCCTTAACGGTTATCTTTCCGTTGGTAAGATAATAATTTACCCCTGAGGAATGATAACGGGAATACTCCTCTCCCTTATACCACGGGTCAGTAGTATCGACCGTTTCCGTCCTTATCTCCGCATTGTCCCCGTCGGGCTTTTCTTCCAGCGCCCAGTTATTGGTGTCCATCTGAGGCTCGTTTGTCATTCTTATTCTTAGCGAGTCCTTTCCCCACGGCTCTGCCCATAGCTGTGAGCCGCCCGATCTTATAATGATTCTGCTGCCTTCGCTGTAAATCTTCATTTCAGCTTCCTCCGTTACCATACTTTGCTTTTAAACGCTGCTTCTTCAAATATTCTTCCGTCGGGCATTCCGCCGAAAGAGAAAAAATACTTCAATTATATTTTACTTCATTACGCAAATAAAAGCAATAGTATTTTATAAATTTCGACGCTTTTATAACAAAAAGCCGCCGGATATTTTTCGGCGGCAAAATTCTGAATCCATATGTAAAAGCTGAAACTGCGCAAATTATTTTACAAAGCTGTCTCCCAGAAAATACAAAGCTATCCAGCCTGACGGGATCCTTCCCCATACATCATCTCCTACTGCCTTGACCTCCTTTACAGTAACCGCAGTTCCGGCTTTAAGCACTGCATAGGTCTTGTCAAGTGAATGTCTTTTTCCGTCGGCGGTAAGCTCCGAGCGTTTTTTCTGCGGCTTATCCGTTCCTGCTCCGCTTCTTACCTTCAGATTTACTGTAAGGGTATAATCCCTGCCTGCCGCAAAACCGTGCATACCGCTTTCGCTTCTTTCTGACGTATCCCCTGCGCAGATACAGCCCTGATAGCCTTTTCTCGCTTTAAATTCCGCTGCCGTCTGTCTTTTCAGCGCTCCGTCGTCAGAGGAAAGCCTGTTGTCAGCGTCGGCGTTTGCTTCGGTATAATAGACCCAGTTTCCGTCTGTACATTCGATAAAAATAACGTGACCGTATCTGCCGCTGTTAAAGCAGGCAATAGAATTGCTTACCGGCTCGGAGGAAAGCTTCAGACCCTTTGCTTTAGCAGACTCGTACCATATATTGGCGTTTCCGATAATTCCGGTATCTGTGCCGCATTTCTCCTTTGCCCTGCCGCGTACATACCAAACGCACTGAGCCTTAATCCCCTGAGCGTAAGCGCTGCTGCTGAGATCCGCAAGCCTTTTGCCTAATTTGCTTTCGTAGTTCATTTTTACTGCTCCTTTTTATATTCAGCCGAATCCGATAAAATTTATTCTTCCCTGTTTTTAAGTATCTCAACTGCCTTTTTGAGCTGCTTCGGCACAGGTACTCCCATAATTCCCGCATTTTCAATTATAGACAGTGTTTCGTTCACACAAAAGGCAATGCATACCGCATCCTTGATATATGCCGTACCCATAAGTCTGTCAAGCTGACAGGCTACAAGCAGAACCAGCAGCACCATGCCTTTGCGGCAAAGTCCTTTGAACCCTGCCTTGCTTTCAAGCGCTCCCGTCTTGCTTTTGCTGGATCTCTTAAATACTCCCGCAACTACTATTCCGGTAACGTAATCAATGCACATAAATATGATAAGTGTTGTCATTGCAGATGTCCAGCCCCCAAAAAGTGCGGAGATCCCCGAGCCGACAAGCCCTGCGGCAGTTATCGCCCAGTATCTTATACTATCCATAGGCGTTATTCTCCTTTGTCAAGCACCAGCCAGTCGACGCAGTATGTTCCTGCCGGAAGCGTTGCAGACAACGAGCCGCTTGAGTTTTGTCCTGCGCATATTACGGCGTATATTTTTCCGCTGTAATAATTCAGGGTCAGGCAGTAATTAAGATACGGCGCAGGAGTTCCGACTCTGTGTACCGACGCTGTAACTATCGTATTTTCAGTAGCCGTAAACGGAAGTGAAAGCGTTACGCTGACCATTGACGAAGCCGAGGAAATACTGTTCGAGCTTCTTCCGTAAATAATGTCGTCCTGCCTTACGACCTTTTGCCCTCCGTTATAAAGCCTGCCGCCGTAAATATAGGTATTGTCCCCGTTTGCCCCGTCACCCGACCGATATACCTTATCGCCTGTATCCAAGCGTTTTCCCAGAAGATAATACGGACTGTGAGAAGCCGCCGTATCAGTTAACGAATGTGAAACTCCGTCGGCTATTCCCGAAAACGCACAGCCGTGAAGCTCAGAGGTATTCGGTTTTGAGCTGTTCAGCATATTCAGTGCGTTTGTTAACCTAACGTCTGTGCTGCTGAGGTCGGCCGCCTTTGCGTAACCGCTGAGATCCTCCGCATTAAGGTAGGGAAGTTCTGAATACGTCTTTGTTCCGTCGCCTGCCTTCGCCTTCATTTTTCCGTCTGAGGTAATTTCAATGCAAAGAATGCCTTTTTTTATTGCCGCCGTTTCCTCCGCCCATTCCTCAGACGTTTTTACAGCGTTGAGGACTCTCATTTTTATCTGTTCAGCCATAAGCTGCCCCCCTTTCTTCTGTAGGGATCATTCCGTTCCCTTATCTATAACAAGCCAGTCTATATAATAGGTACCGCTTGGTATTTCACCTAGATACGGAGTTTGTCCTGTCTCAGAGCTTAAAACCACTCCGTTTGCTCCAGCGATAATCACCGCATACATCTTGTTACCATCTCTTTTTAATAACAAACAGATATTATAAAACGGATTTGGCGCTCCCTCCTTAATAACCGTTGCTATGATCTTTGTTTTGTCAGTCGGGTCAAAGGGAAGCGAAAGCTTGACATATTGGTACGACGGTTTTCCTGTTACCGTTATAGTATCTCTTCCCGAAATCATTCCGCATACCTTTGTTACCGCTTTATCTATCATTTCGCCCGTAACAGAGCCTTGATAATCAGCCATAAAATTTCCTCCTTTTAATTATAAAATACACTGTATTTCCGCCGCTTCGGTATAATCCCTGCCGGCGCATTTGTATGTTTTTTGCTGAACGTCCCAATAGTAAACTGCATTTTCGTCGCTGGCTATATACAATCTTCCTGCTATTCCCGGTTCAGGAAAGGCATCTCTTGCATCAATATACAGCGCTTTTTCCGCACCTGCCGAACCGCCGCCGGAGGAGGACGAGCCTCCGGCCCCCATTTCCGTTTCGGTATCCGACTGTCCCGCCGCTTCTATAGACGCGGAAAGGCCGCCGTCAAACTCAAAGCTCAGCTCCATAACCGGCGCACTGAAGCTTTCTCCCGAATCGGGCAGGTAAAATTCCGCCGTATCCCACACGTCTATCCTAGGATCGCCGATACGCTGATAAAGACTTACCGGACGGTATATAAACGGAAGTATCTCCGCACACAGCCTATCAAGCAGCTCCTTAGTCATATACGGGTTTTCTATATACATTGTACGTCCCGGCTTACCTCCCGTTATAACGCTGTTTTCACTTACTGTACATTGTATCTGCGTTATGGCGACATCTGTTTCGCTTACCTGGGGCGTATCCGTTGTATCAGGATCGAGCTTTACTGCTCCGTCTGACCCGTACCACCTATAGGTAAGCCTGCCTGTACGGTCGAGAACGGCAAACCTGCCCTGGAGAGAAGCGATATAGCTTATCATCTGACGCATAGTTATTCCCGACGGCTTTTTATTTATAAAAGCTACATAATCGTAAAGCTGATAATACATTCCGTCCGAGATCTTATAAGCTTTATTATCGGAAGTAATATACCTTCCGCTTGAAACAGCTACCGAGCTTATGCCCAGCTGAGTGCATATTTCTTCCTCGATAGCCTTTGTACTGGCGGGGTACGGAAGCTTTGAGCGGTATTCAGTATCCGCCAGCGCAAGATGATCCGACGCCTCCAGTATATAGCCTCCGTCCTTCTTTTTGCAGGAAGCAGCGAAGAACCGTCCCATAGGTATAAGCTCGCTTTCCTCCCCGTTTTCCTGTGTATCGTCCGACAGATCGATAAGGCAGATATAAAGCTGAAAGGCTCTGCCCTCAAGATCGCAGGGAGTCTGCGAAAGCTCAGCCGTTATTCCCTGAGAGTATGCCCCTCCTATAGTTACATCTTCTCCTCCGCAGGAGCCGCCTATAGTCTTAATAGTCTTTATACTTTCCGAGCCGACGGAGAAATCCCCGAAGTCCATCAGGGCGCGGAAAGTTCTTCCGCTGCCCCCGATAGCCGTTATCAGCTGCTGTGATCTTACTTCATACAAGGCTTATCCTCCTTTCCGCTCACTGCTCTATAAGACTTATCGAGCAGCCCTTATACCATATTTCTCCGCCGCAGTCAAGCTCGGCTTCATATGTAAAATCCGTAGAATAACAGGTCACCGAACGCCTTACTCCGTCCTGCACAAATTCTACCGGAAAGTAGGCGGGAAGCTCAAAGAAAAGACTTTCCAGCGCTTTTTTATCCGCCCTGCTGAGCATTCCCCATTTCAATACCAGCTTCCAGTTCCAGCACAATATATCTCCTACCGATTTTCCCGTTGAGACCCTGCCGGAATTTGCCGCCCAGGTTTTATACCTCATTGCTGAGCTTCCGTCCGAATCGCAGGACGGAAGCTCAGTTCCGTTTACCTTTACCGAAAGGCTCATACCGTTATCCCTCCCGTTCTCGTTTTATACTGCCTGTACATTTTTATTACCGATCTCCAAAGCACTCTTCCGTCGATATTTCCCGTAACGGTAAGGTCAAGTCCTTTAAGCACGGCTATTATCTCTCTCAGAAGCGCCGCTATTTCGTAAAGCTGACCGCCGCCCATTGCTCCCTCCAGCTTTGACAGCGGAGCTATTACCTCGGGATCTATCCTTGCGTTTCTGTTATCGCCTACCATTGCAAGCTGCGGAGCGTAGGCAAGTCCTCCTGACGCAAGGTGAGGTATTTCGGGTATATCGACATTCGGAATATCTATACCGAACGTTCCTCCTCCCAGCCAATCGGGAATATCAAAGCTGAGAGCGTCGTTTATTCCGTTTATTATCCAGTTCAGACCCTTTTCGATAGCGCCTGTAAGTCCGTTTATAAGGTCGATTATAAGATTTATCGGAATTTTAACGATATTGGAAAGACTGTCCCAGATACCCTTGAATATATTTTTGATACCTGTAAACGCCTTCTCCCAGTCGGCAGTGAAAACGCCGGTTATAAACTGAACGATCCCCTTGAGCGCCGTTATTATTCCGCTAACGGCGTCGGTTATTTTTCCTATTACTCCGCCGACTATCTCTATTATCTTATTTATTACCGCTGAGACCGGAGGCCCGAGCTTTTCAACAAACCAGTTGACTATCGGAAGGATAAACTTATTGTATATCGCCTCTGCTCCCGTAACAAGCTCGCCTATAAAATCAAGGAAGTTGTCTATAAGCGGCTTTATATGATCCGTCCAGAGCATATCCACCGTTTCAACGACCTTGTCCCAGACAGGCTTTAAAACGCTTTCCCAGATATTCAGCAGTGTTTCTCCCGTACCGGTTATCGCCTGCTTCAGACCGTCAAAAATAGGTTCTCCCCATTCTGCCCAGAACTCGGAAAGCGAGGTCATAAGACCTATCCACATTTCTGAAAAAAGGCTGAGTACCGGCTGTACCGCCTCTGTCCAGAGGGTATCGAATACTATTTTTATCTGCTCAAACAGCACTCCCAGGGTAGAAACTATCTCCGTTGCAAACTGCGTTATCATAGGAAGCGCCACTTCGATAAAGTTATTCAGGATAGGAAAGACCACAACATTCCATATATCTGAAAAAACAAGGTTAAAGCTGTCAAGCAGACCTACCGCCGACTGACCTATCGTCGCAAATACATTCTGGAGAAAGACCGTAAAATCTCCCGCAAAATATTCCTTCAGCGGCTCGCCGAGAGTGCTTATATCGGCAAACATTCCTCCAAGGATCTCTCCAAGCTGCGCTCCCTGCTCCTCAAGGCCGCTCCATATTCCTTCAAACGTCGGCGCAAAGCTTGTCTGCGCCCATGACGACAGGTTCGAGAAAATATTCTCTGCCTTTTCTCCTACGCTTTCAAAGGCGGAGGATAAAAAGCTCCGTATGCTTTCGCCCAGTCCCTCTGCCCACTTGCTTCCCTTGGAATCAAGCGACGAGGTATCCATATACGGCTGAGCGGTCTGGGTATCGCCGGAGGAATCGTTTCCGGCTACGTTCATTTCATCAAAAGAGGAAAGATAGACCGACGCTTTTTTTGCTTCCTTTCCTGCCTCGCCTACCTTTTTTACGCTTTTCTGAGCCTTTTCATAGGTCGTTCCGAACAGTCCTGAAATAAATCCCGCTACGCCCTGAGATACCGACGCAAGCGCCGACATAAGCGTATTCAGCGCAGGCATTACGGCGCTTATAATCGGAGTAAACGCCGTTTGCAGATTTGACTGTATGTCGCCGAACGACCTGGCAAATTCTTCATTTCCCATACAAGCGGAGGTAAGCGCCGAGGAAAACTGGTTCTTTACAAAATCTCCTGCGGTCTTGAATACTCCGCCTACCAGTCCTCCGAGAGCGGAAAAGCCTGACTTTAAAGCGCCTACGGCCCTTGAGCCGATATTTTTCACCGTTGTAAACGCTCCTCCCAGAACGTTTCCAACAGCCGAAGCCGCCTTTGTGACCGCAGAGGTAAGTCCCGACTTTACGGATACCGCTGCCGAAGCCGCCTTTTTCGTCATTGCTCCCAGTCCGGAAACTATTTTCTCCGCCGCCTTTGCTCCTACGTTTTTGACTGCTCCGAAGGCTGCACCTACCTTTTCCTTTACCGCCGCTCCGGCCTTTTTTGCCTTATCCTTGATATTTGAAAGAGCCGCCGCTAATTTTTCCGACGCCTTAGGCGACATTGCCTCCATTGCGCTGTTAAGCTCCTGCCACTTTTTCTGAAGCAGTCCGACCTTCTGCCTGACCGCTTCTATACGCTTGTCAATTCCCGAGACCGGATCGCTTTCAAGCTGAACGTTTTCAAGACTTTTCTGTATCTGATCCGTCAGCTTCTGCATCTGCGACAGGGTGCTGTTCTTTATATCGTCAAAGGTCTTTGAAAATTCCGACTTCAGCTTTGAGGTATCGGAAACGATATTTTTCATCATAGACGATACCGCACTGTCGGCTGAGGATATTCTGGCGACTGCCTTTGCGACAGCCTTTCCTGCGTCCTCCGCCGATCTTGTGACCGCAGAAAATGCATCCGTCATTGCTTTTTCTATGACCAGAGCCGTTTGGACCATAGGCTTCTGCAGCTTGTCGATTATCTGTTTCTTTATATTGTCAAGCTGCGGATCCAGCTTTACTTCAACGCTTATTACTGCACTTTCACTCATCAAATCACCGTCCTTTCTAAAATTTTCAGGGTCACGCAAGCATAGAACGCAGCATATCCTCGAGCCCGCTTATGCCCTGTTTTATCTCTTCATCCGTTTTTGTCTTTTTCTTTTGTCCTGCTCTAAATCTGCGCCATTCGCTGCGTATATTTTGCTCGTGACGGGTAAAATTCTTCAGGCGATCCTTATTTTCCTCGCTTCGTACCGCTACCGTTCTTCCGAGCGGAGTGTCCTCCATAAGTCCCGAAACAAGCGTTATCCAGTCGCTGTAGGGAAGCTCCTCCTGCTGAGCGGGAAGCACTCCGTACTGCTTTGCTACCGACTGGATTATAAGCTCACGGTCATGATCGAGATCGTACCAGACCTCACTTTGCGGATTTCTGAAATCGTTCCTCCGCTTCTCCGGTCTCCTCTCCGGTCATAGCGGCTATCGTAAGCTTAACGAGCTCCTGATACGCTTCCCATGAAAGATCCAGCGAATTTATCTTTGAAACGTTTTCGCCATACGCCAGCGCAAGCATTTTATCTACGTCGTCAACGCCCATAGAGCCGCCCTTTTCGTACATTTTCATGACCTTTTTTACTGTTTTGACTCTGTTGTCAACAGGATAGACCTTATCTCCTATACGGATCTCCGGTGAAGATGCAAGAAGCTTATCATCCAGGGTATACATTTTTGCCATAATAATGATCCTTTCTTTATGTAATATTTTTTATACAGCTTTCCCGCTTAAGCCGGCGGAGAGTTATCCGCCGGTACGGGAAGAGGTTTTCTTATGCGGACGGAGCGTCTGTAAACTCCGGCTTTCCGTCGGACATAAAGTCGAATGACAAAGGAGCCACTGCCGTTGAATCTCCTGATGACCACTCGGTTACGCTTACTACTCCCTTTACGGTAAGCTTTGCTCCGTCGGGGAATGTCCAGACCAGAGTTGTGGACGCTCCGGAGCCTGTTTTCAGCGCAAGCGAATTAACATAATCGTTGCCTTCGTCGCCTATATTACGCTTGCCCGTAATGCTGATAGTAAGGCTTTTGCCTGTTACAAGACGTCTTGTCCAGCCTGCCGCCTCAAACGGCTTCCATTCCTCTACGTTTCCGTCGATAGCTACCGAAAAGCTCTCCATACCTGCGATAGGCTTAAGCGCCGCAGCGTTTCCGCTTCCTCCTGCGGTATCGATCTGAAACTGATTTTCATAACATGGGTAAACTCCTGAATTGCTCATAAAACTGCCTTCCTTTCAAAATATGTTTTGTTTTTTGCACACACCGAAAATCCGGTCTTTCCGGTGCGCTTTCTGTTTTGCAGGGCCTGCTTTCTGTGCGCAGTTTAACGCCTTAGGCACAGTCCGGGCTATTATGAAAACGGCCTTTACCGTTTTTCACACTTATTTTCCGACAACAGCTCCTGTATCCGCCGCCGCTCCTTTAAAAGCTTTGAAAGCCCTGCAAGAAGCGATACCGTATTTCCCTCAGGAAGCCTGCCGTTACGGCATTTACAGGTATTGAAGCGATCAGCTGTCCGCATAATTTCGGCGCAGATCTCTCTGCGGCGTTTTTCAAGCTCCTTTTCCGTCATTTCAGCCTGCACCCGATTCGATCCTTTCTATCAGAACCGACAGCCTGCCGTATGCTTCCCCTACGGTAAAATATGACGACGGGCTTTCTGCGGCGCATTTCATACAGGTGCTTCTGAGCAGAGCCTGTATTTTTTTAAGCTCGCATATTATGTTTTCAGTCTTTTTTATATGCGCCTTTTCTGCGCTCATTTTCGATCTCCTCCATCAAATAGTTTTCTATCCAGCGTTCATGCCGTTCGCTGAGAGTATTCTGTTTTTTATATGACCATACAAAAATAATAAGCATAACCGTTAACGTAAGCATATGCGCCCTCTCCCAATGAAGCGTCCGACTGTACAATTTACTGTACTGTAAGCTATTGACTTTACGAAAGAAAAATGGTATAACATATACACGAAGCATTTATGTCAACCTTATGTTGAAATTTTCCCTGCCGGATTTCCACACAGCTTTTCATCCGCAGCAATCTGTCAACCTTTCGTTGTCTTTATTATAGCTTATATTTGCCCTCTTGTCAACAGTTTGTTGTGAAAAAATATATTTTCGGCAAAATTGCACAAAAATAAGCAACTGTATGTTGACACTCTTGACAAGACAACAAACAGTTGATATAATAGTATCATTGATACATGAGAGGAGGACAGTCCGCACAATTATGCGGACGGGAATATGTTCAATGAAAGACTTAGGAAGCTCAGAGCTGAAAAGAAAGTGCCGCAGCAGGCGGTAGCAGAGCAGCTGGGAATAACAAAGCAGGCGTACAGCCTTTACGAGCTGGGAAAGCGTCAGCCTGATTTTGAAACGTTAGTAAAGCTCGGCGAATACTTCGGGGTCACAACAGACTATATTTTAAGGGGAGAGGAAAGCTCTCCTGCGGCAGACGACGACAGCATTAAATTCGCCCTGTTCGGAACTACCGACATAGACGACGAGGTACTGGACGAGGTTAGGCACTACGCTAAGATAGCGCAGAAAATGAGAGAAGAAAAAAACGGGAACTGAAAAAGGAGAGGGGACGGCAGATGACAAGCACCGAGCTTTACCGCTTTGCAGACGGGCGGAACATTCTTACTATCGACGGAAAACTGAATAAAGTACGGTCTATGTCTCTGATGGACTCATGCAGGAACTGCGCCGTTGTGATCGACAGCTCACAGATAGACACCAGCGCTGAGGAAACGGTCATTCTTGCTCATGAGGTAGGGCACTGCGAAACGGGGGCTTTCTACACTGAAAATACTCTTGAACTAAGGTCGAGATGCGAATACCGTGCGGACAAATGGGCAATAAAAACGCTTATTCCAAAGGAAAGCCTTGCCGAGGCCCTGGAGGACGGTATTACCGAGCTGTGGCAGCTTGCGGAGCATTTCGGGGTAACCGAGGATTTTATGCTGAAGGCATGCAGATTTTACGGGCTTATCATATAGCGTTGCCGAAGCGTATTCTGCTGTCGGCCGAATAAAAAAGCAGACAGGCAATTCATCTGAACTGCCTGTCTGTTTTTATAATATTTAGGATATGTACTTTTATTCTGCAGCGTCTTGTTTATACCCGCTGTCAGGGTATTGTACCCCATTGTACGACCTCTAATTTAAAATATTTTTCATCAAAGCCCTGTTTTTTAATTTCGTCTTTTATGATATTCATTGACTCCTCGTTGCTGAAACCTATTTCCAGTATGTTTTCGTCTTTGTCATAGGAGGCGGAGCTGTAATCCATATATCTTGATCTTATTATGTAATTATAAAAGGAAACAAGCTCGTATTCCGTCGGCTCTTTCGGCTTATCCTCCATATAATTTCGATAATAAAAACGTATGCAGACAAAAAACAGGACAATATTTACCAGCACAAGCGCCAAAAGCAATATATTTTTAAGGCTTGTTTTAGGCATATCAAATTCCCCCTTACAGTCACAGCTCTTTAAGGCTTTCGGTTATAATACGATCCAGTCCGGGATATTTTTCAACAGATCTGTCAGACATACTAACCGTTAAAAGCGCAAGCCTTGATTTGTCCTGCGATTTTAAAACTACCATAAAGCCGTTTTCAACAAAAGAGTGAAGATTATAATTTTTAATTGAATAAACGGAGTAGTCGGGTATATTACCTCCCGGCTGATTTCCTCCCCGAAATTCGCATACCTGTATACCTTCCGTATCAAGCCCCAGAGAAGCAAGATAATCCGAGGAAAAAATTTTAGAATAGCTTATACCTTGATAGGGACAGTCTGCAACCGCTAAATTTATATAAAACTCTCCCCGTTTTATGATCTGTATACTGCTGTCGTTCCTTACGCATATTACTTTATCCTCATAGCTGTATTCAGAGCTTCCGTCATTATTAAGATAGTAGTTTTTCATATCCTCCGCAAGACTGCTGCTGTCCGTCCACGAATCCGCCCACTGCTGAGGAACAGAGAAGGAAAACTGCTCAAGACCGATACTGTAAAGCGGCAGGCTCTGAGTTTCAAGATATATATCAAAATCTGTTTTTTCCTTCGGACGTGCCGAAAGAATAATATACAGCAGCTGCAGCAGCGCAAGTACAGCAAGGATAATTATGACTGCTGTTTTGGGAAGCTTTTTTATGCTTTTCATTTTTTCACCAACACTTTAAATCTGTTATTACATCGGCGGTTTGCCGAGTTTTAAACATTATTCGTCAATTTCAGACTAATCCTATACTCATATTATACCGATCAATTTTAAAAAGTCAAGATTTTACAGGCAGACATGTAGTTTTTTGTAATATCTCACCAAAATATTATGCTGTACTTGTAAACATCTCACAATTTACCGCTGTAATTCTCAGAAGCTTTATTAATATAAAAAGCGCAGAAAACCGTACATTCAGCCTTCTGCGCTTTTTATTATTTGTTTCCCGCCTGAGCTAGGACTTGCTTTGTTTTTGCTGTCTTATATCCGCGGCATATAAGTACCTGTCTCTTATACACATCTCCGAGCCCACGAGACGTAGAGGAATCTC
>ENA-UADM01000089-UADM01000089.1-human-gut-metagenome-genome-assembly--contig:-NODE-89-length-24112-cov-5.324105_pt1 | contig 24112 bp, 23 predicted proteins | sample MGYA00244258_ERZ654254 | MGnify/ENA primary metagenome ERZ654254 (study PRJEB26926, sample SAMN06165234) | human gut metagenome | biome: ENVO:00009003; feature: ENVO:2100002; material: ENVO:00002003...
CTCGGAGATGTGTATAAGAGACAGATATTATATTGCTCTATACATATTTATATGTATGATGATATTATACCACAGCATTTGTCTTTTTTCAATAGATTTTTCAAATTATTTATCGATATTTTCAGCAGCGATCATAAGCAGCTTTTATCATACAGTGGACGTTAATTACAAAAATTTTACTTGTATTTGACAATTGTCAGATAATATGTTATTATAATAATATATCTATCTGAAAGGGTCGTAAAATATGAATTGGATCGAAATTGATATATATACCTCATCTGAGGGAATTGAACCGCTTACCGGTTCACTGCTGGGTTACGGGATAAACGGATTTGTTATTAAGGATCCGGAGGATTTTGAAGAATTTTTGCAGAATAAATCTGTCAACTGGGATTATATAGACGATGATCTGATGGGGCTGAAAAACTGCGAAACTACCGTTACCGTTTATCTGCCTGAAAACGCTCAGGGACTTGAAAACCTGGAGGCTGTAAAATCGGAGCTCAAAGCTCTTAAACAGCGTGACTCTGATAACGTATTCGGCAGACTTGAATATGAACTGAAAAACGTGCGCGAGGAGGATTGGGCGAACAACTGGAAGCAGTATTTTAAGCCTCTTTGTATAGGCGAAAAGCTGCTCGTAAAGCCGTCTTGGGAAAAGACAGATCCCGGCGAAAGCCGCAGGATACTTGAAATCGACCCTGCTTCCAGTTTCGGAACAGGGCAGCACAATACGACTCAGCTTTGCCTTGAACTGATTGAAAAGCATATTGCCGCAGACTGTAAAATGCTGGATTTAGGGTGCGGCAGCGGAATCTTATCTATAGCCGGCATATTATTGGGTGCAAAATCGGCATTTGCCGTAGATATAGATGAAAACTCCGTAAAAATAGCAGGAGAGAACGCAGTAAAAAATCATATTCCGAGAGATAAATATACGGCAGTATGCGGAAATGTAATTGACGATAACAGCCTTGTTTGCGCTATCGGTTCAGACTATGATATAGTGTGCGCCAATATCGTAGCAGATGTTCTTATAGGCATGGGCGATAGGTTCGGACAATTTCTAAAGCAGAACGGAAAACTTATTGTTTCCGGAATTATAGACAGCCGAAAGGACGAGGTTTTAGATGTTATCAGTTCAAAAGGCTTCAGGCTGACCGAGATCAGAGAAAAAGAGGATTGGGTCGCCGCTGCTTTTGTATTAGAGAATTAACATAAAACGGAAAGGAGAAAATTATGCAGCTTTTATTTTTGATCATTAAAAGAACGGAGCTTGTAGACGATATTATGAAGGAGCTTGCTAAGGCAGGTATCAGAGGAGGAACGGCTATAGACAGCGTAGGTATGGCAAAATCAATATCCGGTATGGATAACCTTCCTACGATAGGTCTTCTGAGAGAGCTTCTGAACGGAGAAGATCCCGCAATGAAAGGTAAAACTATCTTTGTAGCCGTTAAGGATGAACAGGTCGAAGAGGCAAAGGAAGCTATTCTGAAAATAACCGGTGATCTTTCTGTGCCGAATGCAGGAGTACTTTTCGGAGTGCCTGTGACCTTTGCTATGGGAATTAATTAAATACAATATATTTATAAAAAATGCAGGTGATTCGTAAAAGAACACCTGCTTTTTTATTTAAAGTATAAAACATATAAGACCTGAACAGCCCTCGTTTATCATTCTCTCAACAGTTTCTTTTAATCTCATTCTTGCATCATAAGGCAGCTTCGCCAGCTTTGCATGAAGTCCCTCATTTACAAGCTCATGCAGCGACTTACCGAATATATTGCTCTCCCAGATCTTCTGCGGCGATTCTTCAAAATCGTTGAGCATATACAGAACCAGCTCTTCAGACTGCTTTTCAGAACCTACAATAGGCGCTACCTCAGTATTTATCGTAGCTTTCATCATATGGATAGACGGAGCGGCAGCTTTCAGACGTATGCCGTATTTTCCGCCCTGCTTTATAACCTCCGGTTCTTCAAGGGACAGCTCATCCATAGAAGGCATAACTATACCGTATCCGGTCTCTTCTACCTGATTAAGCGCTTCAGCAAATTTCGAGAACTTATTTTTTATCCTTACAAGCTCAAGTATCTGAGGCATAAGATCGCTTTCATTTTCAATCGTAAGACCGGTCGCTTCTCCGATTATCTTAAAGAAAAGATCCTGATGAATCCCAACGGAAATTACGGCGCTTCCGCTTCCCAGATCAATACTCTTTACTCTGCTCTCTGTAACCTGATCACATAATGCAATTTCGTCTGCACAGGTATTTATCTGTCTCAGATTAGTCAGCTGAGAAGCAGCGCTTCTTATATGTGAAAAAACAGCTTCTTTCAGCCAGTGTCCTTTGTCCAGGCTGTTGATCCATGAAGGCATTTCAATATTGATCTCCTTTATGGGAAATGCATATAGAACCTGAGTAAGTATATTCTTTATATCTGCTTCGGAAAGCTCCAGGCAATTAATAGGGATAACTGTAGTTTTGTATTTTTCGGAAAGCTCTCTGCATAGCTGCTGTACCTCAACCGAGTCAGGATAAACGCTGTTCATCAGAACTACAAAGGGCTTATTGATATTTTGCAGCTCTGCGATAACTCTTTCCTCACATTCCTCATATTCATCTCTGGGAAGATCGGTTATCGTTCCGTCTGTTGTTACTACCAGTCCTATAGTGCTGTGTTCAGTAATTACCTTCTGAGTACCTACCTCTGCCGCCATATTAAAAGGAACTTCTGCGTCAAACCACGGAGTAACGACCATTCTCGGCATCTCGTTTTCAAAGTAGCCTATAGCGCTGGGAATAATATAGCCTACGCAGTCTATCATACGGACATTAAATTTTGCTCCGCCGTCAAGCGCTACCTCTACCGCTTCCTCAGGAATAAATTTAGGCTCGGTAGTCATTATTGTTTTTCCGCCGGAGGACTGCGGAAGCTCGTCAATTGCTCTTTCCTTCCGGTAATCGCTCTCTATATTCGGAATAACGAAATTCTCCATAAATTGTTTTATAAATGTTGATTTGCCGGTTCTTACCGGGCCGACGACTCCGATGTAAATATCGCCGTCAGTTCGGGTGGCAATGTCTGAATAAATATCGTTCGTCATATTTCTTTCCTCCAGATTCTAATTCATTAACGGTATAAGCAGCATTCCGCAGTCGCTGAGTTTATCTCCTGCAAGATCATTTTCCTCCATAATCGCATTGATTGATGTAGAATACTTCTTTGCGATCTCCCAAATGTCCTCATTTTCGCTGCAATAGCAAAGTTTTAGTGCATATCCCTGCTGTCTTTCCTTAGGCTTGTCGGTATACGCCCTCAGCTCGCAAAGCATATTCCTTGCCGACTGTTCGCAGACATGACCTCCTATTTTCAGCTCCGCTTTTAGCTCGGCAGTATGACTGTCAGTAAGATGATAAGAGCAGCTCTGAACGCAGACTTTGGGATCTATCGTACTTTCAGCGGAAAACTCAGCGGCAAGCTCATGTTCAAACGGCGATTCGGCTTCAAGATATATCGGCGAACAGCTTTCGTTCTTTCCGATAAGACAAAAGATAACATTACCGGATATAACATATCTTCCGCTGCTTTCGTCATATCTGGAAGAGATATTGTTTATATCGCACCAGCAGTCATAGATACAGGATATCTCATCATCGTCGTAGCTTATCTGTGCAGCTGAAGTGTGAGTTTCGTTTATCTGTACCGGAATGCTTTCTATACGGCAGCCGCTGTTTTCCATCTCGCATTCGTAACAGGTAGAGTAAGCATCCGTAACTACTTCGCAGGTTTCAAACTTCATAGCTGTACAGTTTACAAGAAGAACCAGCTCGCATTCAAGCGCTGATGAATTTTCAGATTTCGGTATGATCTCGCAGCCTGACGGAGTTATATCAACAAAAGCGTCAAAGCTTTCGTCTATGCCGTCTATATCTATAATCTGGCTGAACGGTATGGTAAATTTCATGGATTCGATAGTATCCTCTCCGGACGGGTCAATGCAGGTATAAAGCATAGATATTTCGGCATCGCCTTTTGTAATAAGCTTACCTGCGATCATTTTTTGCTCCTGAGGAAATACGGTGCAATCCGAGCGTATTACAGCGCCTACAGCAGGCTTAGAAGCACCAAGCTCAAGCTCTTCTATGACCGTTACTCTTTTAGAGGCAGTAAGACGTTTTGACGGATATGTTATAAGGGATTTTTTCAGCTGGATATTTGCTCCGAAAGCGTCTACTATAACTGCCTGCTGCCTTTCTCCGACGATCTTGATTCTTGCTGATACCGCTCCCCTAACGTCAAGCCTTCTTTGATTAACAACACGGCAGTTTATGTAATCAACATGCGGAGTAATTGTGATCATAGGATTCTGACAGTCGCCGCTCATATCTACTGATTTTGAATAATTAAGCTTTTGCTCCAGACAGTTTACCTTACAGCTTCCCTCGCTCTGATACATTACTCTTATCAGCACTGACAGCTCGAAGGTCATTTTTTCGCCGTTAATGCTGTGTGACATAATTTTAGGTATCACACGGCATTTTAAGATCCTGAAAATATCAGGGTAGTAATCGGGAAGGACAAAATCACGCTCTACAGCCTGCTCTACTGTTGTATCAAGAGCGATCTGACTGGCTGTAAAGGTTTCCCGATTTACTTTGAATTCCATTGTTCCCATAATAAATGCGTCCTCCTAAAAATCTTGGTTTGTTTTTTATCTTGCTAAGACAATATATTCGGACATCGTTTGAAATATACCGCAAAATGTTATTAAGAAACAAGGTTTTTAAGAACGAGAATCAAGAAAATAAAATTATCTCCTAACGCTGCGTCAGTTTTTAATTAAAGGCAATCGCACAAAAACAACAGATAAACGGTTATATAAAAGCAAAACCCACGAAAGCAATACACTCTTTCGTGGGCTATCTTATATATTGTATTTTAATGGTTTCAAATCGTCAAGATCGTATGGAGTCTTTTGATATACGCAATAATTCAGCCAGTTTGCATACATTAAATTTGCTGAACAGCTCCAATTGAAAATAGGGGTTTTCCCGGGGTCATCATCAGGAAAGTAATTATAGGGAACATTTATTACCATTCCCTTCTCTCTATCTCTGAAATACTCCTTAGCCAAGGTATCACGATCATACTCCCAATGACCCAGCAGGAAAAACTGCCTTTCCGATCTGTCAGATATAACATGAACTCCGGCCTCATAGGATTCAGCTACGATAATCAGATCGGAAACCTTTTCTATATCCTCCCGCCTTATTTCGGTATGCCGGCTATGAGGACAATGAAAAACATCACCAAAACCTTTAAGAAGCAAGCTCTGCGGATAATTAATATGATGCTTGAAATTTCCGAATTTCTTATTTTCAAGTGCGTATTTCTGTATACCGTAATGATAATACAAAGCCGCCTGAGCGCCCCAGCAGATATGGATCGTAGAATACACATTTGTTTTTGACCATTCAAAGACCTCGCAAAGCTCGTCCCAGTAATCGACCTCACTGTATTCGATCTGTTCAACCGGCGCGCCGGTTATAATAAGACCGTCATAGCGGTTGCTTCTTATCTCATCAAAGGATTTGTAGAACGCAAGCATATGCTCCTGAGGAGTATTTTTTGAGATATGATTCATCTGAACCAAATCAATATCCACATGAAGCGGAGTATTGCTTAAAAGTCTAAGCAGCTGAGTTTCCGTTACTATCTTATCAGGCATAAGATTTACGATAGCAATTTTCAGCGCTCGTATATCCTGATGATCGGCACGGTCGTTCGGAATAACAAATATATTTTCAGCCTCAAGCGTTGAAAACGCGGGCAAGTCGTTTGGAATTTTTATAGGCATTTCGCTTTCCCACCTTAAATTATACTCTGAATATTTATTATACCACAAGACCTGACCTAAAGCAACGAACAAACGATTATATTCACAATTTATTTTATTTTGACGGAATTTCTTAGCGCTCTGCCTTGATCATAGCGTATCTTTATTTATCTGTTTTTATCTTAAAAAAATAATGCCATCACCTTAGATGACATAAAAATAAATGATCCATGTGATGAGACGGAATGAATAACTCGTATCATTAAATAAGTTTTTCATGCTCTATGCTCGGTAAATTTATTACCCTTAGCAGCACGCATGGTCTATTATTAAATAACTTTGTCAGACAATAAAGCATTGATCTTATCAAAGAACCATCAACGATATATAAAGCGTTTTCCCTAGAGTTGGATCATCAATTAAAACTTCTTTTTTGTACCGCACCCCTCTTTATAATGTATCCAAAATAATTATCTGTTTCTTGACATCAAAACTACCGTCTCAACATGGCTCGATACGTCCATTTTGATGTCAGAGCCTCCCGACGTTCGCGGAAACAAATCCAGCCGATTTCATCTGAAAAAATCGAAATTTGCCTCGTCCGCTTCAAGTCCATAAGTTCGCGGGAACATATCCACTATTTCAGGAAACCCGCGTGAAATGGGACTTTTTCAGGAATCAGGCAAGCCCATCGTCTCAACCTTGATCTGCTCCGCGAGTGCATGGGATTTCATCGCCTCAACCCTAATTCCTTCCATGACAGAATTTGTATTTTTTCCCGCTTCCACATGGACACGGATCATTACGACCTATCTTTTTCGGCCAGTTTGCTCTTTCCTGAACCATAAGTGGTATTTTGCCATCATACATAAGTGAAAGTTCTCTCAGACGATACAGGTATTCTGAAACACCCAATAACGCCTGAAACATGTGCATCGCTTCGTTTTCAAATTCGAGAAGATATTCCGTTTTCTTTATGGTTCTGTCTTTCGGATTCGGAATGTAAGTAATGATCTGACTCACTGCGTCATATTCAACATCATTATGTCCAATTGCATTTCTTAGTTTTGCATTTACTACAACACGCAAGAAATCGGTGTATACCTCTGTGTTCAAGCAGAAATGATACCTCGATGCCTTTGTGATCTTTATAAAATCCTCCAATGAAGACACATTCGCTTCCAAAGGATTCATCGAATTCGCGTCAGCCCTGTATTTTATGTTATTAAGAGCGACTGGGATAATGAGCAGATTTCCAAGGGCTTCATAGACATTCAAATAAAACTGCTTTACACTATCAAAGCTACTCGTTGTCGAACCTTCAACTTCAAGATCAAAAGCATCCTCTTTGCAATACTGTATTGCAAGCGCCGGAATAAGGCGCTGGTATATTTTTACGAAATCATCGTAGGCCTTATAAATTAAATCCTGTAGCTCATCAAGATGGTAACCATCATGTGTATTCAAGAAGGCCACTAAACTCTTAAGCTGAGCAGGGTCCAGTTTCATAATTCCTGCGCTAAAAGAAAGATCGTCTAAAATTTCTTTTTTCAGCGCAGAATAAAAACCATGAACCTCAATCATATGAACCGCTCTTAATACTTCAGACTCATCTCTGCACTGAAAGTATTGTCCGGAGAATTCCTTTTGAATCTCCTGAACAAGGTATTCACTTTTGCTTTTGAATAGGTCAATGATTCTCTTGTAGTTCTTCCATTTCTTTTCTGTTGCATTAAGCTGTGATACCGCTTTTCCGAACTGCTCATATGAATCATCCGTCTTCATACGATTCATATAGCGAATGAACGGAGTAATGACAACTTCTTCCAACTCCGCTGCTTTGCCTTGTTTCACGGTCGGAAATTCACCAGAGCATTCAACCATGTAATCAGCTTCAGCATCCGGGATTTCATCAGCATTGTCGAAAGAAAACTTCAGCCCCGGTCGGTCTTGTCCTATTTTAACGTTGCCAGATAAGGAAGTACCACATTTACCGCAAGCCACAACAATAGGATGTTCTTCTTGCCATCCAACCTGTAATCGGACTCTGGTAATACTTCCGCAAACCTGACATTTTATAAATGTATTAAAAACCATGCATTCCCTCGCTTGTATTAATCAAGTTGAAGCACTTCAACTTGTGCTTCATCATTCATCCGCCTGAAGACGATAGGACTGCTCCACGATCTCCATGATCTGATCGACGTCCGATGTGTGCTCCATATATAGCTCAACATCGCCGTTGCCCCATCTGCCAATACCGGTTATATCTCGGCAGATTCCATTCGGATCAATCACTTCTGAGAACTTCATATTCACTGAAATACGAAGTCTCTGTTTCTGGAATACGATATCCACGAAATTGGTATCCAGCTTATAGGCTACATACAACTTTTTGAACTCACGCTTTACATCGGGTGAGAGGTTCTGAATTCTGCGATCCAGAACTTCAAACAGCGTTTTCGTGAAAACGTTCGTATCATAAGTTTCAAGGCTGTAGCGCTCTGCCGGTTTCTCCACGGTCTGATACGGAGCAAGCTCTGCAGCTGTCATATCCGGATAAGCCCAGATCTGCTTAGCTTTATCCGCCAGCAGCGCAGCACGCTCTTTTATCGTTTGCTCATTCCATTCATTAAGTTTTACGACATAAGCATTCAAGCGGAGTGCGCTCTCTTTAAAGCCGCCCTCCATATCCATCTTAACCATAAACGGATGGTCGCTCATTTCAGAATTATACGCAGTGAGCGTCAGGTTACCGATAGTGTGCAGATAAGTCTTTTGCACCTCACGCCATTTCGCGCCAAGCATCTGCTGCCACTCTGGGCTTAGACTGCTGTTTTGCGGCATTATATGTTCAATCGTATAGTTCTCGATGATAATCGGCGCTTTGTTGCCGTAGTTCTCCAAATGGCTGAGGATAAAGTTACGGGAGCGCATGGTGTAAATATCTCTCGATACAAAGGCCGCCGCAAATTTATCATCATCTGGGAACTCTTTATAGTCATTACGCATAACGAAAAATGCCTTGATGGAGTTGACATAGTCATCAGGCTTGATTTCATTTTTCAGCGTGGCGAACGTCTTATTCAGAGAGTTTGTCGGTATATCACAGATGCTGCGACGGAAAACATAGCTGATACACAGTCTGATGATCAACTTCAGGTCATCCTCAGAAATGATACCCTCGGCATAATCATTATGTACTTTAAGTAGGAATGGATAAGATACCTCCATTCGCAGATCGTTGATATCTTCGTAAAGAGACTTGAGTGCTGGATTGCTGCTCCGCTTGAATACCATATCCGTATAGTATTTAGCATAAGTGAGCAGGTCCTGACATAGCTCCCTGATAGTGCTAAATTCGCAGTTCAGGTGGTAGAGCTTGAATTCCTCATATACACGATCCTGCTTCGGAATGCGTGTAATCTTCATGGTCAGATAATCTCTGAAGAATCTGTCCATAACGGAGTCTTGCGTCTCATAAACGAACAGCAATTCCATCGGACGCCAGAGGTGCTCATAAACATATGTCTGCTCAGTAGGCTCCAGACCCATAAGAACATAGTTCCGAATCAAATCGGATTCAGACAGTTCTTTACCTGTGGAATTCAGGCTCTCAAAAATAGCCTGCGCATCATCCACAGATCGATCCAGCGTTATATTTACGATCTGCAGCTTGCCTATGGATTCGTATACCTCAGCAGGCTGTAATTCTTTATCCGCAATCTTTCCGGCAAAGAATTTATAGTTGTCCAGCAGCTTTGAGCGAGTGTCATCCGGAATAGGCTTTTCTTCCACAAGCCGCATCAGGATATCCCGGTCAGTTTCCGTCAGAAGCAGTTTATAGCGTTCATCGCCGCTTTCGTACTCATTTTTCAAAAGCATATTATCAATGCGTCGGGCATTGATGGTGGTGTCTTCCGGATTGTTGATTGCGTAGTCACGCAGGGCAAGCAGGAGTAATGACAACGTGGTCATTCGCTGCTGGCCGTCTATAATCATATATTTCTGGACACCGGTCGGCATTGCTTGTTCCGCAATATTCACGATGGAACCTACAAAATGGCCCACTTTGCCCTTTTTCTGCATCTCAACGATGTCATTCCACAAGCGTTTACATTGTTCGATATCCCAGCTGTAATACCGCTGATAAACCGGAATCAGAAACTGCTTGTTTCCGTTTAATATCTCGTAGATGTTACCTTTACGTGCGTCCATATTCTACCTCCAAGAATCAATCTTTCTTTCCATATGGCGCAGGTTCTTCAGCAACCATACTCAAATTCTGTTCATGGCGAAAGGAATAATTAACCGCCTTATGTTCGCGCTGTTCCATATCTGCGTTATCCGTCCACAGCTCACACTGTGTCATAACGGTCTGGACTGCGTCGTCCATGCCTTCAGGTGGGTAGCGATGTTTCTTCAGGAGCTTCTTAATCATCATCCGCATTTTTGCTCTGGCGGAGTCGCGTTTCTGCCAATCAATCGTGCGATTCTTACGAAGCGTATCCGCCAGCTCTTTTGTGATGGCAATCAGTTCTTCATTCTCATAGAAGTCCTTAATCGCCTGCGGCTTTGTTAAGGCATCATAGAATGCCAGCTCATCCGCTGTTAGGCCAAGCTGGTCACCTTCTTTCTGTGCTGCAGCGATCTGTTTTGCCAGATTGAGGAGCTCTTGAATGACTTCTTCGTTTGTGAGCATACCGTTCAAATAACGGTTCATTGCGCTTTGTATGATCTCGCTGAATTTCTCAGATTTAACCACGTTTGTGCGACGATAAATTTGTACCTGTTCCGCTATCAGCTTCTTCAGCAATTCGACCGCGAGGTTTTTCTCCTTCATCTTGGATATTCCCTCAAGGAACTTTGGATCAAACAGGGAAAACTCCTCGGATACATCGGAGAAAAGATTAATGACGCCTTCGCTCTTTACGCTCTGACTAAGAAGCGCGTTAATCCTTGCGTTCATTTCCGGCAGAGAAATTTTCTTACCCTCTCCTTGATTCATAAGACGCATAACAAGTACGCGTACTGACTCGAAGAAGGCCGCCTCGATTCTCAGGGCTTCCTCCACCAATGAAGAACAGAGCGACAGAGCCTGACGTAGCATAAGCGCTTCCTTCAAGAAATCCTCACGTTCACGTTCTTTATCAACCGCAACTATAAAGTTGACCGCGCCGCTGATGGCTCTTGAGCGCTCAAGGTCGGTGCCGGTAGTAAACTTGGAATAATCGTATCCGTGGAAAATGTCGCGGCAAATGGACAGCTTCTCCAGGAACTTCGGATAGGCCACTTTTACAACATCAGTATCGCCGTAGTTCTTTTTATCACGGGATGTGTAGTCGTTCATTGCCTCTTTCAGAGCGGAAGCAATGCCTACATAATCAACAACCAGCCCACCTTCCTTATCAGCAAACACACGGTTCACACGGGCGATGGCCTGCATCAGGTTATAGCCCTTCATAGGCTTATAGACATACATAGTCGCAAGGGACGGAACATCAAAGCCCGTCAGCCACATATCGACCACGATAGCGATTTTCAGTGGGCTGTCGTTGTCTTTGAACTTTTTCGCCAGTTCGTCCTTGTGACGCTTGTTTCCGATAACCGCACGCCATTCCTCCGGGTCTTTGTTGCTTTCTGTCATAACAACGGCGATCTTCTCCGTCCACGACGGGCGCAGTTCCAGAATACGGTTATAAATCTTCATGGCAATAGCGCGGGAATAGGCAACAATCATCGCTTTGCCTGTCAGCAGGTCTGCTCGGTAATTCTCGTAATGGTCGAGGATATCGTCCACGAGGGACGCTATGGTCTGATCGTTTCCAAGGATAGCCTCCATCTGCCCAAGTTCTCGCTTGCTCTTTTCGATGACTTCCGGGTCGGCATTGTTCGCCATAATGTCGTATTCGGTATCGATCAGTTTCAGCGTAGCCTCGTCCAGTTTCAGACGGATCACACGGCTCTCGTAGTAAACCGGACGTGTAGCTCCGTCCTCAACGGCCTGGGTCATATCGTAGACGTCGATATAGTCACCGAAGACCTCGCGGGTGCTCCTGTCCTTCATGGAAATCGGCGTACCTGTAAATCCGATGTATGTAGCATTCGGCAGGCTGTTGCGAATGATTCGCGCTGTGCCGATCTTGATTTTACCTGTTTCGGCATCGACCTTTTCGGAGAGTCCGTACTGTCCGCGGTGTGCCTCGTCTGCCATGACCACGATGTTCCTGCGCTCGGAAAGCGGCTCGTGGGATTCCTCAAATTTCTGCATCGTGGTGAAGATGATGCCGTTTGCCTGTCTGCCGTCAAGCAGGGACTTCAAATGCTCCCGGCTCTCGGCGTGCATCGGCTCCTGACGCAGGAAATCCTTGCACTTGGCAAACTGTCCGAAAAGCTGATCGTCAAGGTCGTTTCGGTCGGTCAGCACAACGATGGTCGGGCTATCCAATGCCTCCTGCAAACGGTGTGCATAGAACACCATCGACAACGATTTACCGCTGCCCTGAGTATGCCAAAACACACCGCCTTTGCCGTCCGTTTCCGTGGCGTGCTTTGTGGACTCCACGGCCTTATTGACAGCGAAATACTGGTGGTAGCCCGCGAGTATCTTGAACTGCTTCAATCCCTCGTTGGAGAAGCAGATAAAGTTCTTGATAATGTCCAGCAGTCGCTCCCTCTCAAAAATACCCTCGAAGAAGGTGTCGAACTGTGCGTACTGCGTGTTTTCATAGTTTCCGTCCTTTGTTTTCCATTCCATGAAACGATCTTCGCCGGAGGTAATCGTTCCCGCCTTGGATGTCAGATGATCGCTCATGACGCAGATGCAGTTATAGATGAACATGGAGGGAATCTCATGCATATAGTTGCGAATCTGCGTGTATGCCTCGGACGCATCCGTCTCTTCTCTGGACGGGGATTTCAACTCTACCAGCACAACGGGCAGACCGTTGAGGAACAGAAGAACATCCGGACGCTTGTTGCTGTTCTCAACGAAAGTCCATTGATTTGCAACGATGAAGGAGTTGTTGTCAGGATTCTTATAGTCCACAAGGTACACGAGGCCGGAGCGTTCCTCGCCCTTGACGAAGTAGCGCACTTCGATTCCATGCTGAATGTAGTCCATAAAGACAGCGTTCTTCTGAACCAGTTCGGCATTTTCAAAGTTTTTCAGCTTGAACAGCGCATCTGCGATGGCGTCCTCCGGCATAGTCGGATTCAGACGACACAGAGCGGCGTTCAGTTCTTCTTCGTAGAGAGGACTGTTAAAATCCCTGTCCACATCGGGACCGTAGACATAGCGGTAACCCATGTTCTGGAACAGTTCTATGATGGAATTCTCGTAGTCCGCTTCGGTATAAAATCCTGACATAGTTTTCACTCCTTCTGTTTATTTTACCTGACATCCCTTACGGGAATTTTCGTTTATTCACACCTTGCTCCGATTCAAACGAGAATTTAGAGCAGCAAGCTCAGGCACTTTTTAAGTCATGGTTCCTTGATTATGAGCCTTGGAACGGTATAGCCCCTGATTCTTGGATTAATGGCAAGCTGGGTGATTTTGCTGATATAAAACGTGGTGGTTCGCCCAGGCCAATTCAAGAATATCTATCCGAATCAGGATTACGCTGGCTTAAAATATCGGATGTAACAAGCCTTCAAACTCCGTTCGTCATAGATATCAAGGATCACATAATTGAGGAAGGACTGAAAAAAACAGTCTTTCTCAAGGCGGGATCACTTGTTCTTTCCAATAGTGCGACGCCGGGTGTACCCAAAATCCTTGATGTCGATAGTTGCATCCACGACGGATGGCTCTATTTTCCAGAGTCCAAGTTTTCCAAGGAATATCTGTATTTGTTTTTCAAATACATCCGGCAGCAGCTGGTTAATCTCAGCAACGGCAGTGTCTTTAACAATTTAAAGACCGATATCCTCAAAGGATATCCCACAGTATTACCGGACGAGGAGACGCTTACACGCTTTAATGAAGTCGTGCAACCAATGTTCCTCCAAATGCAGAACCTCACTCGTGAATCACATAGGCTCGCAGATGCACGGGATGCCATTCTGCCACAATTGATGTCCGGCGAACTGGATGTATCTGACCTTGCTCTCTAAGCCGCTAAATTCTCGTTTACCTCCGTATTCTTCTCGATTTTATCGTCCAGAGCAGAAAGCACAGATGCAATCCGCTGCTGCTCCTCTATGGTTTCAGGCACACGCACTTCAATGCCGCGCATCGTGCTTCCAGATACCTCTTTGAAAGTCGTGCCGCTTCCAAGGTTTTCGATTTTCTCCTTGTTGTATTTCAGCAGGTAGTATAGGAACATATAGTCCGTTTTCTCGTCAGGAACAACGCTCTTGAATCCCTGATTCGTACATACTTCCTGCTCGGCGATTGCGATATATCCGATGGGCGCTCTCGAAGAGAACAGCACCGTATGTGCAGGCATTAACTGCGTGGAGCAGCTTTTTAAACCTTGCTCTGTAATATTCCTTTCGCCACGAGAGATAAAGCGACCGGAAAAACCCGCTAAATCTTTCGGGGTAATCCACGCAATCGTCCCACCGTCATAGTTTTCTGCCTTTTTAGTTGAGGGCGTGGCTCCGCCTACAACTCTTCCCAGATCACCTATAGTGCAAGTTTTCCAATTGCCCATCATGTCACCGTCCTAACCTATATATTTCCTATGAGCCGTTTTCACATTGCTCTGTTTGACCATAGCATACTGCAAGGTCGTATCTATCCGTTGATGCCCAAGCAGCCGCTGTAGCTGCTCAATAGGCATCCCTTTGTCAATCGCCATTGTTGCCAATGTCCGTCTGAACTTATGTGGATGCACTTTCGGGATGTTCAGCCGCTTGCCCATCTCCCGGAGCCGATGTTCGATGCCGCCGATCTGTATCCGATCGTGCGGAGCCCTTAATGTTACGAATAGCGCCGGATTGTCATCCGTGCGGCTGGCAAGGTACTCCTGCAGGTGCAGCTTTGTTCTGGCATCAAAATAAACCATTCGCTCTTTATCTCCTTTACCGAAAACCTTACATTCCCTCTCGGCAAAATCAATATCATCCCGATTTAGCAGAACCAATTCCCCCACACGCATTCCCGTTGAAGCAAGCATATCGATCATAGCCAAGTCCCGCAGTTCCTCGCAGTTATCGCGCATCTTCTCCAAATCCTCGTCCGAGTAGGTTTCCTTGATGCTGCTTGCCGTTTTAACCTTGTGGATACGGCGCACCGGACTTTTGATAATGTAATCCTCATCCTCAAGCCATGAAAAGAAACTGGAAAGGATACGGCGTATGTTGTCAATGGTTACCCGGCTTGACTGATTCTTGCTCTGGTAATCGGTAAGGTATGTCCGCAAATCCTCCGTAAGGATGTGACGGACATTCTTTCCGAGAGATGAAACCATCGCATCAATCGTAGTCTGATAGTATTTCAGCGTTTTCTCCGAACATCCCTCAATCCGCTTAGCTGCTATAAACATTGCTATAAGGTCATTGCTATCGTCCTCCTCCGGCCTTGCCTCTGCACCGGTCACTTCATAGTGATAGAGTGTCTGTTCCATCACCTGTCTCAGCTGTTTCAGCTGGGCATTGTCGAGGTAGGGCAGCATCTGTTGCATTACCTCTGTCATCAATTCTTCTTTCATGTCGTTTCTCCTTCTATATTGATAATTCCAGAGAACGACATCAACGGCAGTTCCATTGGCTTGGCTCTCGCCGTTGGTGAGAGTTAATCGTACTTAAACGAGAATTTAGCAGCTTAGAGCTGGATGTCAGAAACATCAATCTCACCGGACATGAGTTTGGGAAGTAGGCTGTCCCTTAAAGCCGTTAATGATTGATTCTGCTCTTCCAATATTCTCTGCTGAGCGAAGATAGGAGCGCAGAAACCATTAAAACAAGCAAGTGTTTCGGTGTCTGGAATTACCGCAGGAACATTTTTCATGGTGCTCCCTGAGACTTCTTTGAATGTAGAGCCTGATGCCATACCTTCAATAATCGGGAGGTTATGCTTCAGGAAATAATACACATAAGCTGTTCCTATCTCTGGTTTTGGGACAACGGACTTGAATCCTTGATTAGTTGTCACCTCACCAGAAGCAATAGCAATATAGCCTATGGGCGCACGAGATGAAAACAAAACTGTTCCTTCTGGCATAATAGAGGCGCTGCTATTCTTTAAGCCAAGTTTTGTGATGTCATTTTCTCCATGAGAGACAAACTTCGCCTTATTGATGGATAAGTCTTTTGGCGTAATCCATGCGATACCGTCCTCAGTGTAGTATTCCGGCTTGGCTTTTGAAGGTGTACTACCGCCAACAACAGCACCGAGATCGCTAACAGTTCCCAAAGTCCATGCGGGGTCAGCATTATCAATGAATAGCTCTTGAAAATAAGCCTGAGCCTGCTGCTCTAAATTCTCGTTTATTTCTGCATTAAGCTGTATTTTTTTGTCAAGCGCCTCCAATAGTCCTGCGATTTTTTCCTGTTCTTCATATGTGAAATCAGGAACCTGGTATTTCATAATGGCTGCTTTATCCCCACGTGGCATCTTTGTGCCTTTTGAGGTGGCCATCGAGTAATTGAAAAAAGTATCATCTGCAAGCACGTAGTATAGAAACCGCTTTGACACACCCTCCTTAGTTCTGAACACAAGAACATCGTTAGAGCATCCGCCGTCAAACTCTGCAAACCATATCTTCTTAAAGTATGGTCTAATATTGGAAACGAGGACATCCCCGGCAGAAAAAGACTGTGTTTGCGCTACTGTCGGTAAAGAAGACGCTCCGGTGATTCCACCTTTATTGGGCATCATGTTCTCCGTAGAGATATATGTATCCTCATCCAGTACAGAAACATTAATCTTGCCCTTGGCGTAGTCGCATATATCCGAAAGATTATATTTCATACCCAATCGCCCTCAGCTTTCTCCTGATTTCCTCTTCCAGTTCACGGGACTTGGCAAACATACCAGACAGTTCCGATGTCAGCCTTGCCATTTTCTCTTCAAACGGCTCGCCGTCATCTTCCTGCTCTTCAATGCCGACATAGCGTCCCGGTGTCAGAATGTAATCCTGCTTTGCAATATCCTGCAGGGTAGCGACAGAACAAAAACCTTTCACATCCTCAAGCGTTCCGTTCTGGAAGGCCTCGAAAGTATCCGCCAGTTTTTGAATATCCTCCTCGGAGAAATCCCTGTGTTTTCTATCGACCATGTGTCCCATCTTGCGGGCGTCGATAAAGAGTGTCTTGCCTTTCTGCTTCTTGCCCTTGGTAATGAACCATAGTGTAACCGGGATGGTTACGCTGTAAAAAAGCTGTGTCGGCATGGCGATGATGCCTTCAATTAAATCATCCTCTATGATTTTCTTGCGGATTTCACCCTCACCGCTTGACTGCGTGGAAAGGGCTCCGTTTGCAAGCACCAGACCAATTTTGCCGTTAGGCGCAAGGTGATGAATCATGTGTTGAATCCATGCATAGTTGGCATTGCCCGCAGGTGGAATACCATATTTCCAACGCACATCTTCCAGGAGTTTCTCCTGATTCCACGGATGATAGTTGAAGGGCGGATTCGCAAGAATAAAGTCCGCTTTCAAGGTCGGGTGCAGATCGTTCGTAAAGGTATCTGCTTGATAAGGACCAAAGTCAGCATCGATGCCACGAATCGCCATATTCATCTTCGCCATCTTCCATGTGTCGGCGTTTGCCTCCTGGCCGTAAACGGCAATGGCTCCACGCTTACCGGAGTGAGCCTGAATAAATTTTGCACTCTGTACGAACATACCACCGCTGCCACAGCAGCAATCGTATACACGGCAGTTGTCAAATGGGCGAAGGATAGAGACGAGCGTCTTAACCACGCTGGAAGGAGTATAGAATTCGCCTCCGCCGACACCTTCTTTTTCTGCAAACTGTGCGATGCAGTATTCATAGGTACGGCCAAGAAGGTCTTCACTCTCCGTGGTGTTGCTCATGTCGATGTTATTAGTAAAGATGTCAACGACATCACCCAGCACACGCTTGTCCAAATCTGGGCTTGCATAATTTTTCGGAAGGACATTCTTCAGAGTCTTGTTCTCAGCTTCAATGGCTCTCATAGCCGTATCGATAACCGTTCCAATTTCCGGAGTATGAGCTGCTGAAGCAATTGTGCTCCATCTTGCTTCTTCCGGCACGAAAAACACGTTCTCCATCGTATAAGCATCACGGTCATCCTCGAATCCGTCACCCTCCGCAACAAGCTCCTGATATCTCTTATCAAAAGCTGCAGAAATATAACGCAGGAAAATAAGACCGATGATTACCTTCCTGTATTCTGCTGCGGGAATATGTCCCCACAGGACGCAGGCCGCATCCCACAGTTGTTTTTCAAAGCCGATGTTGGCATTGGTTTTATCAGCCATCTGAATCTACCTCCAAGTAATCACATGTATCCATGCTTATTCTATTCTTTCTGTTGTACCAAAAAACGGACTCAGTCTTCATCGACCATTTCCATTATGTCGCTGACATCGCATTGCAAAGCTACGCAGATTTTCTGTATAATCTCTGTGTTTACATTCTCATTCTTTCCGAGCTTTGTAACGGATGCCGCACTGATCCCAGCCACACGCTGCAAATCTTTTTTCTTCATATCTTTATCAATCAACAGCTTCCATAATTTCTTGTAACTAATGGCCATGTGCTAACCTCCATTTTCTGCCAAAATGTCTATACATAAACTCTGACTTATTTATTATATCACACCGAACTTTAAATTTCAAGATTTTCTCCTGCGATTGCAGGATTTATTTTTGTTTTCTCTTGAATTTTACACTCTGATCTGTTATAATGTATAAGATGGCTGGTTATTCAGCCAATTTTGCACTAAGGAGGAGTGTCGTTCATGATCTTTATTAGCGGTGTTCATGGTGTAGGAAAGTCCTACTTCTGTGATATGGTCAAGGCGGCCACCGGCATTGAGTCCTACTCTGCCAGCACATTGATAACACAGAAAAAGCATTCAGGCTTTGCCAAAGACAAACTCATACCTGATATTGACGACAACCAGCAATACCTTCTTCAGGCAGTCAATGAGTTAAAGGGCTCCGGGCAGAATTTCATTCTGGACGGTCATTTCTGTCTGCTTAACGCAACAGGCGATATCACTCGTATCCCGTATGACACCTTCACCTCTTTGAAGCCAGATGCGATTATCCTGCTGACGGAGAAGTCAGAGGTAATCGCGGCTCGTCGCAGAGAGCGTGATGGAATTGAGGCTTCCATACAAGAAATAGAAGCTTTTCAGCAGGAAGAATGCGCCTACGCAAAAGAAGTCGCTGCGGATATTAGTGCGAGACTCTTTGTTTCTGGCGGTGCCGGAGACCTTACACAGGCGATTGAATTTATAAAGTCACTTTAAGGAGGAGCTGTTTATGGCAGGCAATTTTTCTCTCAAGAAATTCAGCGATATCGACCTAAACGATCCCTTCTTCGATTCTTTGAAGGCAGATTACCCGGTTGGCGGCAAAGTAAAGCCATTCGAGGTGTGGTTTCCGGAAAAAGCTCAGGAAGGCCGTACAGCTTTGGTATTCGACGATGAAAATGGCCTTGGTGCCTTTGTGTGTATAAAGGACGAAACGGAAAACATTGTACTTACGGATTCGACCTTGCCAAAGAAGACCAGATGCAAGATCACTACCATCAAGATTGCAGAACGTTTTCGCGGCCAGCGTCTTGGAGAAGGTGCTATCGGTCTTGTGCTTTGGAAGTGGAAAGATCTGGGCTGGGAAGATATCTACGTTACCGTATTTGATAAACACGATCTTCTGATCGCTCAGCTCACCAAGTTTGGCTTTATCAAGGTCGGCTATAACCCGAATGGTGAAGGTGTATATCTCCGTAGTCGCAGTAGCGTAGATTACAGTGATCCATACAAGTCATTCCCGTTTATTAATCCGGATTTTCAAAATGCAGGATACCTGTGCGTGAATGACTTTTATCACGATACCCTCTTCCCATATTCCGAGCTTAAGAATACGCTGCAGACTTCAGTCGCATTGAATGTGAGAAACGGCCTTAGCAAGATATATGTTGGAGCACAGTATACAGTGCCTCCGTACAAAATCGGTGAGCCGATCTTTATATACAGAATTCATACTGGTTCAGGAACTAAGCGTTACAAATCCTGCTTGACTTCGTTCTGCATCGTGACTAACGTTATAGCGGTAAAGCGTAGCGGAAGCCATCTTATGACTTTCGACGAGCTCCTCGCCAAGATCGGCAACAAATCTGTTTACGATGAAAGTGAGCTTCAGACCAAATATAATAACGACAAGAATATGTTCGTTGTAGAGATGCTTTATTACGGCTATTTTGGTGAAGGCCATAATATCAATATGGACACCCTCGAAACTAAAGGCTACTGGAGCAACAGTCACGGAGGGACATACCCGGCATTGATCAGGCTTACTCCCGACGAATTCAAAGAAATACTACGGGAGGGCAACGTCGATGTCGACAATGTTATTATCGATTAAACCTAAATATGCCAAAGTAATACTGGAAGGTAAGAAACAATACGAATTTAGAAAAAGCAAACCCAAGAATGGTGTTACTCGCATAGTCTTTTATGCCTCGTCCCCTCAGAAACAGGTGGTTGGCGAAGCTACCATAGATGAAATTCTGGAAGGCACGCCAAAAGAGATATGGGAGATAGCAAAGACAGCAGCTGGGATCACGAAGAAGTTCTACTTTTCCTACTATGCTGGGAAAGAAAAAGCCATCGCTTACAAGCTCAAAGACGTAGTAGTATACGATACTCCCAAGGAGCTATCCGATTATGGGATCAGTCAAGCCCCGCAGTCGTTTGTATATCTGGATTAGTTCAGGAGCCACGTTGTGAATAGCAGCGTGGCTTTTTTCTTTTACCCTCTTGACAAATCCACATTTTCTCGCTATGCTAATAAGCAGATTAGCGAAGTCGCTGATTGACGAAGAAAGGAGTTTTTACTATGACAGGCGATTTTGGAAAATTCATCAACGAAAAGAGACTCGGACGTGCTTCTGACGGCAGCGATATCCTTCTTAAAGATATTGCTCAGGCGATGGGAACTACCGCTACCTATCTCTCCGACATCATCAAAGGAAGACGAAATCCTCCGGAAATGAGTATGTTGCTTAAGATAGCTGATGTTCTACGTCTTACGGATGAGGAACGTGCAGAAATGTTCGATCTCGCTGGCCGTGAAAGAAATGAGGCAGCGCCGGATCTTCCTGAGTACATTATGGACGAGAACCTTCCGCATGTTCGTGCTGCTCTCCGCAAAGCCAGCGATAAAAAGCTCGGTGATGACTTCTGGCAGCGTGTTTTGGAGGAAATCGAAAAGAAAGGATAAGTATGACCAAAGAAGCATATCTCAGCTCCCTTGTCCCTCGAATGTATAAATCCGAATTCGATGATAAGGCAGCAGAAATCTTAGCGGAACACTGTCCGGAGGCTCTCGAAAAACCGATGCCCGTTTCTGTAGAAGAGATCGCAAGAGATAAACTACACCTGCTCATCAAGGAGTATCACCTATCCGAGGATCTTAGTATTCTCGGTCAGATGTGCTTTACGGATGGGCTTGTTGAAATCTACGATCCCTCTGAAGATGAGTATCGAGAAGTGTTCGTCAAAGCAAAGACCATGATCATTGACCCGGACACCTATCTCAAGCGAAACTTCGGCAGCCGTCGAAACACGGTAGCGCATGAATGTGTTCATTGGATTTACCATCGAAACTACTTTCTTGCTATGGAGGCGCTGAAGGAGGGACGTGCTGTAGCACAGCGCTGCCCCGTTGAAGCTAAAGACGAATCTTTCAAGGATGTTTGGACCGATGTAGATTGGCTCGAATGGCAGGCAAACGGTATCGCCCCTCGCATACTGATGCCAAAAGAAACAATCGCTGACGGATTTCAAATGATCATTGACCGCAGCAAGAAAAACAAATTTGTATCCGCAGGACTGATCTCCAAGTCAAAATGGATTCTGGAACAGTTCGCCGGATTCTATCAAGTATCGCAGACTTCTGCCGCGATTAGACTCACGGAGCTGGGACTCCTATCTTGAGCCATGCACCAGCTCCTCTTTTTTTAGGGTATTACTTCGCTAAAAAGCGGAGCCGCTAATTTATGAACTTATGAAAGGAGGGATGCAGATGGAAGAAATACGAGACTGCCTCGGTCGCTTAGCTTGCTGCGGCAACGCGGCGACCGGTTACGTCTCCTCTCTGTATAAAGGCCATCGGACGACAGCCTACCTGTCAATCGGCGAAACCTTCACTGTCGAGAGAGACAACACAATAACCGTTGTGACACGGATCACCACTTCGGCCTTTAAAGTACGCAGTTACAGAATTGCTGCTTAACCAGATCCATAACTAAATAGAAGTCCGCAGAGCTGCATGACGGCCAAGGACATAGTTTCATCCCAACAGGGAGGACTGTGCCTTTGGCCGTCTTTCTGTCTCTACGGACATAAATCGGCTCCAGCGGATTTCAACCTTATCTATTTGCAAATCCAAAGGAGACGATTTTATGAAAAAGAATGAAAACAATGTAAAGCGTATCTACGACAAACAGACCAAGACATGGTTCGAGGTCAGTCCAGAGCAGTACGAGGAATTTGACCGCTGGCGTACCAATCTCAGAAAGCGCGAACAATACCATCATCGTTGCATGTGTCCGCGCAGTAAATGGTGGCTCTGCGATGGCATGTGTCAGGACTGCGAATTCCATGCACCCGGTGATACCCTTTCTCTGGACATGCCGGTTGCAAATGAGGAAGGCGACGAAGTCACCCTTCTCGACACTCTCGTTGATCCGGCTCCCACTATTGAATCCGTCATCAGCGACAAGGCCGAGCTCGATCAGCTCTTTGCCCGCCTGAATGAGCTGATGCCGGAAGCTGTCGAAATTGGCAAACTTCGTCAGGACGGTCTGTCCGACGAGGCGATTGCCAAGATTATCGGCATCAAACGCACCACGTTCCTGTCGCGTCTCAAAAAGGCAAAGGAGCAGCTCGCCTCAGAATTTCCGGATCGCTTCTAATAATGTATGGCTCCGGCTGCCGTTATGGTGGCCGGAGTTTTTCTCAAAATTTTCTCCCTTCCTTCGTCAAACCGCCTGCCTCACCTCCAGTGGGAAGTGTAAGGAGCACGAAACAACAAGCTCCGGAACGGAGGTGAACGACATGTACGAAGCACGCAACAAGAGCCCTGCGGACGCAGAAGTCATCGAGGTGTTGACCGCGATCAGTCATGTATCCGCAAGGCTGGCAAGGAAGCTCACAGCCCTTGCCGCACAAAGCAAATCCGAGGAAGGAGAAAAACATTATGAGCAAAATGAGCGATATGGCCATGACCATCGAAGAGCTCCGAAATGCTGCTGCCGCTATTAACGATGCTGCCGACTGGCTTTCCCGTCAGTTTAGCGATGAGCCCGCAGTTGCTGAACCGGAACTGAAGCTGGAGGATGTCCGCTCTGTATTGGCGGATATGTCCCGCAAAGGTCACACGGCTGAGATTCGTGCCTTGCTTCAGAAGTACGGTGCCGTCAAGCTCTCCGGTGTCGATCCGGCGAACTACGGCGCACTCTTGAAAGATGTGGAGGGACTGGACCATGCCAACTAAACACGCATTACTCTCCGCGTCGTCATCTGAACGCTGGATTCACTGCCCGCCGTCCGCAAGGCTCTCCGAGAGTTATGAAGATAAAGGAAGCGACTACGCTGCCGAAGGTACCGATGCCCACAGTCTGTGCGAATTCAAATTGAAGACCGCACTTGGCATGGAGGCTGACGATCCCACCGAGGGCCTGACTTACTACGATCAGGAAATGGACGACTGCGTCACAGGCTATGCAGCCTATGTGCTGGAGCAGGTCGAAGCCGCCCAGGAAGTCTGCAGCGATCCGGTCGTTCTGATTGAGCAGCGTGTTGACTTCTCCCGCTGGGTAGAACAGGGCTTCGGAACCGCCGACTGCATCATTATCGCGGACGGCACCCTGCAGATCATCGATTTCAAATATGGTCTCGGCGTATTGGTCTCTGCTGAAGAAAACCCGCAGATGATGTGTTACGCGCTCGGCGCTTTGGAGCTGTTCGATGACATCTACGACATCAGTACCGTCCGTATGACGATCTACCAGCCGCGCCGGGATAACCTTTCAACCTACGAACTGTCTCTTATACACATCTCCGAGCCCACGAGACGTAGAGGAATCTCGT
>ENA-UADM01000146-UADM01000146.1-human-gut-metagenome-genome-assembly--contig:-NODE-146-length-18962-cov-6.703919_pt1 | contig 18962 bp, 7 predicted proteins | sample MGYA00244258_ERZ654254 | MGnify/ENA primary metagenome ERZ654254 (study PRJEB26926, sample SAMN06165234) | human gut metagenome | biome: ENVO:00009003; feature: ENVO:2100002; material: ENVO:00002003...
TACGAGATTCCTCTACGTCTCGTGGGCTCGGAGATGTGTATAAGAGACAGGATTAACCCTGCCCTAATAAAAAATTTCATCCTATTGACTAGAAGGCTATACACTTGATGGCTTGGTCTCTTTCTTCTTGGGAAATTGAATCAAACTTCTCCTTAGTCCAGCCCTTCTTCAACAAGTTCTCTTTAATAGTGTCATCCATCATATCAAATGTGGTCAATGTTCCTTTAGGAAGCTTCCTATACCTAGTATCATCATTGGTTCTACTGTAAGTGCCAACATTATTGGTAGCTGATTTTACTTGGTTGGCAGTAGGAACTACTATTTCCTCAAATTTGCCTTCTGTACCACTGTATAGAACACCATCATATTGCTTCAGTTCATCAGGAGCATTTTCTCTATTGAACATATTCACTATTTCACCTCTTCTAGTGGACTCATCCATGTCTAAAGTATTATCTATACCTACAATGAATGGGTTCCTCATATTGACAAACAACTCCATAATATTACCATACTGCATGGCCTTGCCCTTTACAGAAGATAAGTATAATCCCTTGCCATAATATCCTTCATCTGTAGCAGAGCCAAACAGATTTGGGTTATATGTAGTCCATTGGCTGTTGGTACCATGATATACTACCAGAGGTTCACCATTTTCATCAACCACCTTACTAGCTTCCTCAGGATTATTTTCCCAGTCCCCAAACCATTCTTTAAATGCTTTGGTTCTTACATGGATATATTGCCTTTCAGTAAGGTTTGAGGGTTTCTTATTAGGTGCCAATAAATTACCCTGCTCATCTCTTGAATTTTTTAGTATATCCAGCATTTCTGGAGTATACTCCTCTTGTCTAAGTCTGGATTCATCAAGAGATTTAATCTTTTCCTCTTTATTAGCATATTTCCCTTCATTAATAGCCCTGAAGTAGTAGATAGAAGATGGCCTGAAGTCTTTCCAGTATCTAGTCTTGATGAATAATGACTTAAAGAAGTCTATTATCTTTCTTCCTAAGCTTCTGGTATCCTTTCCTCCTTGCATCACAAATGTTCTGAAATCCTCAGCCAGTTCTTCTTCCAGCTCAAGGTTACCCATATTAGGATGCTTTCCTCTATACTCATTCAATAATACTGTTCTCTCATTATTGTCTAGAAGGAGATTAAACACAGCATGGAATGCTTCATGGTATGCAGTACCTTCAGCAGCTATATCAGACAAAGTGATAATGCCTTTATCAAATTGACCCCAAGCCAATGCACCTTGACTTCCTACTTTAATAAGACCCTTTACTATATGTATCCTATCACTTTCACTTAATTGGGGCAATGTCTTTGCAATCCAATCAAGTTCCTTTTCCTGATTCCATACAGTAGCTTCTGTAGAATCTACTCTTCTCAAAGTAAACTCATCCTCAAACTCTTCATCGTGGTTATTGATTGCCTGCTCCTTTTGTGCAGTGTAAGCAGCACCTGTTTGAGTATTGCCTTGGTTAACAGTAGCAGGAGTTACTATATTGGTAATAGGAGCTGTATTAACAGTAGGAACCTCATCAGGATTGAATAGCATAGTCTTTTCATTAGACATATCCTTAACCTTTTGTGGCTTGGCACTTAAAGCTTTCATTATAACATTAAATGCTTCCTCATCTGATTTACTAAGTGTTCTGGTATCTACAAGCTTACCATTTGGTAATACCACAAAGTAAGAAGATGACTTATTCATTTCACCACCTCTGCCAAATCCCCTATCTCTTTCCTTTGTAATGTATATAGGAATCCCTTCTACTTCACCAGCCTTCTTGATATATCCTTTATACAATTTCCCGTCTTTCTCATAATAACCCACAATAGAACCTTTTCCCAAAGAGTTTTCAGGCAGTATCCTATCTACAGGATTCTGAGTTTCCAATGAAGTTTCAAAGATAGGCAGTACTTGCTGGTTCTGTGCTGGAGTAGCAGGAGTTTCAGCAACCTTATTTACTTCAACAGAACTAACCAAAGGTACATTTACAGCAGGATTATACTCAACAGGAATACCTTTCTCACTTTGTACTGCTGATACATTCTCCTTGTCATAGCTCAGCACAAATGGCATTATAGCCAGTTTGGTAATCGGGGTTCCGTATTGGGATTCAAACAGGTTCTTGTATGCAGACAACTGTAAGGTATAGTAATCCTTTGCACTCATTCTTTGAGTGGCAGATGGAGTGGTGAAGTAATTTACCTTGTGTCCATATCTGTCAGTAAAGTCATAGAAGCTGTATCTACTTGATTTCACATCATAGATTCTAAAGTTACCATCCTTATCAACTGATAGAATATCAACTTCTCCTGCAACTCTTGTACCATCAGGATATTTCTGATACAATATAATATTATCAGCAAGGAACCTTTCTCCCATATGCTCCATATTTGATTTGACCCTGTTAAGAGTAGTAATCAAATCCATGAAGGCATTTTCTGACATATTAGATGGCTTGACTATCCTTGATACATCTCTTATAGTGAAATATTGCCTGATAATACTATCTACTGCTGAGCCAGCATCCAATGCCCTTTGTGAGTTGGTACCAGACATCTTGTCTCTTACTGTATTCACAATTACATCTCTACTCTTGGCATCAGTCTTTCCTTGATAACCATCAAGACTAATCTTGTATTTATTCTCAAGGAATTTCAAGTAGTTATCATATTGTGCTGGAGCATCAACCAACTGCGATAACTTGGTTCTCACTTGGGTTAAAGCCTCTGTTTGCTTAGAGGACTCTATCCAGTTAGAACCTAATCTACTGTGTACTCTACTATATTGGTGATACTCGCCATCATCCTCAAGTACATAATAGAACTCACCATCAGTTCTTGTCTTATCTACTTTCTTTTGGTTCTCATATATTTCACTGATAACCTCCTTAGATTTAGCAACTCTATCTTCTTTCTCCTTCTTTCTTCCTGCAATAGTATCTTTTACATCTTGTGCTTCTTGCCCTGTAATGTACTTCTGAGAGGCTCTATCAAGAACCTGTCCATCAGGTGTAAGAACTTTGTTATCTACCATCATTGAAGAGTTTGTAGCATCACCAAAGTTATCTTGTGCCCAAGCCAAGTCAAACAATATTCTATTGCTGTCAGTAACTTCTACACTCTTGCCTTGTTCATCCCTAATAGTATTTGTCTTCAAGTCTACATAGTAAGACTTATTTGTGAAAGCAGATACTATCCTTGTGCCTGAAATAGCACCCTCAGTACCACCTACAGGAGTCTCAACCTTTCTCTTAGGTTGAGGAGCTACAAAGGCTGGGCTTATAGCTTGGTGCAGGTTGCCCTCATTATCAAAGTAATCAGTTGTAAACCAAGTACTTTTTACTGAAGCCTCAGTAATATTTGAGGTAAGAATGTCAGAATTGATAAGCCTGTTATTGTATGCACCCTCATTAATCCTCTTTGTGCTGACTTGTAAAGGAAGGTTGAATTTAATAAGGTGCCCAAGTATTTCATTGTATATATCATTAGGGTCTTTAGGAGCATTGAAAGCACTTGTATCACCTTGGTCTTCTGCTGCTGTTATATCCCATTCTACTCCTGAAATGACAGCAGTCTTACTTCCTGTAGAGAAGTATATATCATACTTATCTTCCTTGATTTGCTCCTTACCATCTATGATAACTTTCTCATAAGTACCATCTGGTCTTTTGACCTTCTTACTAATTACAATACCATCACCTGACCTGCTACTAAACCAAGTAACCATTACATCCTGCATATACAAGTCTTGTGCCAAGTCCTGCATTGCAGCAGATACATCATCTTGTGATGTAGCTGTAGATAACTTAGTAATTGCATTCTTTATATCCTCCCCAATTGGAGTAGAACCTACTGAAGGGTCATTTAAATTAAACTCCTCATTATTGAAGTGCTTAACTCTTACAGCAGCAGGTGAATACTTTCCAGCCCCATTAGGAATAAGTAGATATAGTCTACCTTCCTTTTGGCTCATATCTACTGGCTTGATAACAAGACTGTCATCAACTTTGCCATTAGTTGTCAAAACTCCATTCTTGATGATTCCGAAAACAGGTCTTCTATCATCTGATGATACATTAGGAATATCCTTAAGACTTCTTTCTGTATTACCATAAGGAATCCTACCTATCATTACCTTGGATACCCTTGTAACAGGTGTGGCAATGAATTTACCAGCTCTATTTTCCCTGTTAGCAAACTCATCTTTTATTCTCTCTTCAAGTCTCTTCAGGCCCTCATATCTTGAAACACTGTAATCAGACTCATCCAAGCTGCCAACTACTTGGTTATTCTTTCTATCTATAATGAAGATGGTTTTGTCATTGAAGTCTGGGTCAATCATAAACCCAAGTTCATCACCTGCCTTCAAGTTACCTTCATTTAAATATCTGAATGTATTCTGGTCCCTAAGATAACCATAGATACCAGAGAAGTCCACTCCCTTTTCCCTTTCGCCTACTACAACATCAAATGGCCTAAAGTCACCTTCCTTGCTTGCTTCTATATGCAACTCAGGTATGGCAGGTCTATAGAACTGGTTGACTCTATCCCTACTTGGTCTTTGTGGGGCTTCCACCCTTTCATTGGCTTTCTTATTTTCCTCATTAACCATTTCAGGAGTTACATTGCCAACAGGTATTTCTACTACAGGCAAGTCTTCACTACTTGTTACAGTAGGGACAGTAGAAGTTCTACTGTCTCCAGTAGTATCTCTTCTATCATCACCTCTTGTGGTACCTTCTCTTCTCTCTACAGGCTTCTTATATTCAGGAGAGAACCTATCCTTAAACTTATTGTCATTATTTACCTGAGACATTGCTTTTTGCAAAGCATATTGAGCCTCTTGGAATCTTGTTGCAGACAACTCAACATCACCCTCAGATGCTTCATCAAAGGCATTCTCATTGTTAATGTAGATAGAATTAGGATTAGCTACCTGTTCAAGATTTTCAGAGTTATTAAACTGGTCTTGAAGGAGTTTAATAGCATCTTGCTTTACTTGTGGCTCTTCATCTGATGATTGTATAATCCTACTAACTTCATTATTATATTGTGAGGTCTCCCTATAGTTCTTGGCCATCTCATTACCTTCATCCTCCAAGTCTTTCAGGGTATTATTCCTGTTTACTATATCATCTTGGTCATCCAAGATAGCTCTGAACTCTTGTAGATTCTGTGCAGAACTCAAAGAAGCTTTCAGGTCATTTGATTTCTTCTCAGCTTCTTGTTGTGCAGCTTGTTCACCTGCCTTTATGTGGTCTTCTATCTGCTTCTGAGGATTCCTAAGATACTCATTAAGTTTGTTGTTATATACCTCTGAGGCGTTTCCTAACTTGACAATATCATTAATCTTGGTTATAATGTCCTCTTTCTCATCTCCACTAAGCACGGTATCATCAACCTCATTAATCTCATTGATTAATCCCTTGGTAAACTTAGGATAGTCTATCAATGTTCTAGGCAAGACATTATCCTCCTGACCTTTTACAAAGCTAAGAGTATTTATAGCTTTCTCAATGGCTCTTATATTATTGTCTGCCTGTTGATACCCTTCAGACAATCCTTTATGAGACTGACCCTCACTACTCCTTACTTGCTGATTGAATCTAAGGAATGAATTTAGATTGCCTATCACATTACCAATAGCTGACTTTACCTCTCCAGACATAGCTGTAGCCCTTTCAGCCCAATTACCAATTTGGGACTTCATCCAAGTCAGTTCCTCAAGTTGGTCATCTGATAATTGCTGACCTGTCCTAATATCAATGTCATCTCTTATCTTCAGATAATCACTGATAGTCTTGGTCATTTCATCATGATTCTGCTGTAGTTTCTCCATCATCTCCTGTTTGCCTTCTGGAGTAGCATACATGGGGTTTCCATTCTTATCTACAAATGGACCAACCTTAGAACCATCTTCAAGGGTAGTTGTGGTATTCTCTACAATAGAGGCAAGGTTCTCATCTGATGTACCAAATGCAGCATCAATAAGTGTGTTAAGGTCTTCCATCCTTCCTGCATTATCAAACATGGCAATATCAGATACCAACTGGGCATGCTCTGCATTTTTGAAGTTGAACTCATCACCCTGCTCAGCAGCCCTATTCATATCATTCTGATACTTATTATGCCTGATAAGACCTTGATAGTAGTTCTTAAACTCAGGAGAATTTACTCTGTCATTCATGTAGTTGGCAATTCTCTCTTCCCTTGCCATCCTTTCATTGTAATCTCTCCACTCATTTATGGCTCCTCCCTCAATTGTAACAGGAGATTGGATACCTCCCTGCTTATTCCTTATACTTCTGAATCTAGGCATACCCAGTGCACCTGTAAGAGCACCAATAAAGAACTCTTCCCAAGAAGACCCTTCGTTGACAGTCTCATTTACTCCTTGGGCAAATGCCTTAACCCAATCCAATGTTTCCTGTGAAGCTTCAGGGTCAGTCTTTGACTTGTAGAAGTTGTTTACATCAGTTGAATAGTAATTGCCTGATGTCCTACTTGCTATACTCTGTGCCATCTCCTCAGCACCTTCTGACAGGGCACCTCTTGTTATGGCAGCAACAGTTCCCAACCTTGTAGTACCAGCAGTATATTCCCCTGCTTTTCCCATTATATTGGTAGTCTTTCTTGCAGTCTTGAATCCATTGGCATACAGTTTGCCAAACTGAGTTATATTGGAAGCCAACAGGACAGGTATATTCATAAGCAAATCCGCATTACCCATCTTTAACCTGTCTTCACTCAGCTTCTCCAATGCCTCATTATATGCTTGGCTTTCAGCAGATACAAGCTGGTTATACATTTCAGTGCCACCATAAGCATCCCCTATAGCCTGCATCCTTTGATTATACCTGTCATCAAGCTGTGCCTTTTGCAACTCAAACCAATCCTTACTATTATTCAGGGCCTCTATTCTTCCCTCGTTTACTGAGGAGATAGTGGCTCCTACGGCAGAATTGACTATTGCTGGAGCCTTTGATGAGTTCTTAATGGCTCCTATTAATTGAGGCAGTTTGGAGGCTTTCAATCCAGCAGCAGTTATATTACCACTATAGAAGGCACCTACACTGAATCCTAGATTCTTGATGAACTTGTCACCTATGAAGTTTGCAGTAAAGATGTTCTCATACCAAGGCTCCTCCTGCTCATCTCTTGTATAGTAATTAGGTAGTGCCTCTTCAGACCATTCATTGACTGATTGCATAGCCTTGGAAAAATCATTATCCCACAGACCAGACCATCTCCCCTCATTTATTGCAGTGCCTGCACCAAGCACCAATCCTACAGTACCATCAAGGAAGGTAGTACCTGTCAACACAGCTCCTTTGGCAAGACCCGCCCCTAACTGGGCATACCAAGGCTGCTCTATGGCTCTGACTTCATTCAGGTCATCAGCCTGACTGACAAAGTTTATGTCTTCATCATAGATGCTTTGCCCATATCCTTTGTCAGCCAGCTCCATGCCTACATCCTCAGAGGTGGAAGGTGCCAAGGACTGTTGTAATGCCCTTGTACCTCCCAATACACTTAATTCAAACTCTCCCATTTCAGGGATTCTATTAAGCCCCTTGAGTCCTTTAAGACCTACAGGGCCTGTCTTTGTTATATCTTGATACTCCATATTTACTTATCCCCCAACTTTAGAGCTGGTCTTTGTCAAAGACTGGTTATATCCACTCAATCCCATAGAACTTATACCTTCCATAATAAACATTTCTCCATAATCCTCTGCCTCTTTCTCAGTAAATCCTTCAGACATCAACTCTTTAATCCTTCTGTCATACAGCCTGAACAGGTTACCCATCTCCCCTGAGATAAGGTCAGGATTAAATGCAACCTTTGACCCATTCTTATAAGATACTATCACCTTGTTCCTGTGCTTGGTACTATGACTGAAATCCACTATAGGATTGTCCTCAGTTCCATAATCTTCAGGATTGAACTTCTTGGAAGTCTTGTTAAAGTTCTTATCCAAGATAGTCGCATTTTCTGCAAATGACTTCTCCCAGTTTTCTTGGTTACTTATGTTATGGGTTAATACTTCTGACAGATACTCAGGGTCTCCATTCATGAAATATTCAGTATAGGACTTGGCAGAAGCATCTATCATATTATCCATATTCTTGAAATCCTCAAGAGAAGACTTGTTAGTATAACCCATGGTCTTCAAAGCATTGTAATCCTCATCTGATATAACCTTTATATCATTTCCATACTTCTTCTTGAGGGCAGACATAGCATCATTTTCCACTTCAGACCAAGGCTTAACCACACCATATTGAGCCTGATACAACTCAGTTCCTCTACCCGGTCTTATAGCTCCTGTCATCTTCTTATATTCCTCATATACTTCCAAAGGATTATAATTTCCTCTCTTACCAAAGTAAGATGCCTTTAATCCCTTACCTTGCACATTCAATTTGTCTCTTGTCTGCTTCATGCCATATAAGGCACCATTAGCTTCCAAGTGTGAGAATGTCCTAGGCTTATAATTCAGTGTCGGAGTGGGATTGTCTAAAGCTTTTAATCTCTTCTGCATAGCTTCCTGTGCTGATAACTTGGCTCCATAATCCTCATAAGGAGACACTTGGGTCTGACCAACCGCCTGATATAATGCTGGAGCTACTCTACTGAAATAGTCCATAACAGCAGCTTTGTCTGACCACTTGCCTACTCCGGAAACATTAAGCTCATCTTGAAGGATAGAATTAAGGACTCCGTTAGTATCCACATCAGTGTCTCCATTAATCAGTCTTTGAATGTCATTGATGGACTTTGCTACATCAGTATCCTTATATCCGTGTTCTTGTAGCCAAGTCTTGACATAAGGGTCAAGTCTCTTGCCATTTCTGTAGTCTCTTAATCCTTTGGATAATGCAGAAGCAGTAGTAGCTACCCTCTTGAATCCCTCTTGGCTATTAGCCTGATTGAATCTTATAGAGGGATTATTCAGGTATCTATCTAATGATGCTGTAGAAGCATCTCCTTCATATACCATACCAGCAGCTCTTCCCTTATATTGTTCTGCTGCCTCTTCTGTCCTTGCCTTATATGCTTGCTCAATAGGAATAATTTCCTTACTGTACCTTGCTCTCATGTTGAGCATGTTCTTTCTACTTACAGCATTAAGTCCTTCACTTGCAAGCTGACTGGCTTGATTCTCCAAATCATTTGCATAGGTCTTGTACATCTTATAGGTATATGGGTCAGTCTGCTCATTGGCTAAGCCATCCCATATACCAGCCTTTGTAGACAAGTCAGTATATTGTTCCTCAATTTCCTTATAATTCTGACCATATATTTGATATGGTTGCAAGTACCTGTCAAAAGAGAAAGGCTGGAACTTGCTATTTACAACCAAACTATAATTTGCCATATTAGTAAGTGAGACCTCCTCTTCTCTTCTTTAATTTTCCTCCTTTAGAATACTTGCCTCCTGCTACAGACATCTTGTAATCCTCCCACTCTTCTTTACTCCATTCCTTAGGTTTCTGGCTTAGAGTACCAAATACCCCTGAGTTGATTAGCATATCCCTGTCAGACCTGTTATAAGCATCTATTCCTATATTACCCAATGAGTCAAACAGATTAGTCAGGTTAGCACTCATACTTGCACCCCTTCTTGCATCTATTGCATCTCTCATTGCCATAGCTTGTGTAATACCACTTAGCCTTGTGCTTCCTGCCTTCAGTGCAGCCTCCTGATTAGCCATTGCAGCTTTAAGCCCCATCTCAGAGTTTGCTTGATTGGTTCCTCTATTAAACTGCTCTACCATCTGTCTCTGTGCCAAGTTATACTCCTCAGCCTGCCTTGCTAGGTCTCCCAACTTACCTTGTGCATTATAGTCTGCTGCAAGTAGTGCAGCATTCCTTGAAGGACTTGAAGAGTTCATAATAGCTCTTCTTGTTGCACCAGCCTGTGCACTAAGCTTATTTATATAAAAGTTCCTATCAAGTGGTTTATATTGCAGGTAATCCCCTATTGGCTTATAGCTTACAGGAGTGTAATTACCTACTTTGTTTGCAGCCTCTATGATTGCATCAGGTCCTGTATAGTCAGGCCTGCTGAATATACTTTGACCCAATCCTATTGCAGAACCTACTACAGGTGCATATCTTAACCAAGTAGTATCAAATCCCCTTCTGTCTGTATTACCTTTTCTTTTGGGTACCCTAACTTTAGCAGGAGTTGTACCTTCCACATTAGAAGGTATGTCATATCCTACTTTACCAATACCTGATATTTCCATAGGAGACAGGCCACTAAATCCTGCATAAAGACCATCAATACCTACAGGCTCTATGGTAGAAGGTATGTCATAATCCACATATTTAATCATGCTGGGTCTCTTTGCTGTAGCTGTAATCTCTGGCATCTCTCCTGATTTCCAAGAACCAAATACCGGAGTATATGTGTAATCATCAGGTATAAGACCTCCTTCTGCATATTGTACTCCTTCAAGTCCATATTGCTCTTGTTCCCTAAGAGCCTCTTGCTCTTGCATTAATTTTATGAGGCCATCTTCCAACCCCCTCTTGCTTATTGGGTCATTGGGCCTTTCCTCAGATTCCTTTTGAATCTTTTTGGCAGCATCTGCAAATGTCAGACCTTTTCCACCTTTCAATTTATACTTCTGCTTCACTGAATCAGGTACTTTAATCCTGTTACTAAATACATAATCGTTATAAATCACCTCTCCTTCTTCCACAAGATTAGGTATTCCATTATAATCAACCCCAATCTGTACTCCTTCATGTGGATTCTCTTCATGGTATCCTCCATTATTTATAACAGTGATACCATTGGTAAAGTCTGCTCCATGAGTACCCATGAGGCCACCATCTCCAAATGGATTAAGGGGTACCTGTATATTAGGTTTGGTAATAGTTCTCATATTATAATCTGATAAGTCAGACAGGTTGGGAGTGTGCATCTTGTCATATACAGACCTCGCCTTCTTTCTTTTAGAGGTTCTAGAGAATTCCTCTCCCCTGACATATCCTCTTTCAAATGCAGAAGAGGAGGCCTCAGGAGTATTGGATTTCTCAAAGTTGTTCAGACTTCTCTTACTCAACCAATTCATCCTATCTACACTATTAAGTGTATTTTCCAAGTAGTCCATTTGGCTAGGCAGATAAGAGCTTTCAGGTATTCTGGCACCTCTCCATTGCATGATTCCATGTGCTCCCTTTCCACCACCTCTGGGGTTATAGGCATAGGGATTGAACCTAGATTCTCCATATATTGAACTGTATACAGCAGCCTTTTGGGAGTTATTAAGTTCCATGTTATTTATCCTGTCTGCTATATAGGCACTATAAGGTAAAGTAAACTCTTCATCTATCCATCCCCCATCATCATGTTTCCACTTTCTAGCATTCAAGGCAAAGGTAGCCATCTTCTTTTGTGCAGGTGTACCATGCTCCTTGAACCAAGATGCTGACTTTCCAGTTCTCTTTTTAAGAGCAGTAAACTTGCCTCTGTTCTCAGGCTTGATATGAATCTTACCTCCCTTTGCCATGTAATTGGACATAGCTCTTAAATCATTCATCTTATCAGCACTTTCTATTGCATTATCATAACTTAGCAGTGCTCTGCCTCTGGCTATCTCTTGTTCCTTCTTCAACTTATTGTATAAGTTTTTTGCCTTGTTACTGAACAATCCATCTTTCCCAATATCTGATCGAGAGAAGTCTGCTCCAAAGTCCTGATTAGACCATTGATTAAGTATGGAGTCATTGCTGCTGCTATCAACTTTAACTGTATTCATGGCATTATTGGAGTTTCTGACATTATTGACATTTTCCTCATTAATCTTTGAACCGAATAATGCATTGGTTATACCACCTATCAACCCAGTACCAGCAGACACAATGCCTCCTAATAAAGGGTTGACTGTGCTAATGGCAGAACCCACAGTACTTCCTACTTTATTGACTGCATTGCCTGCTCCTGAACTTAGTCCATTACTTATTAAACCATTTGCTGCATTACCAGCAGAGTCTAATAATCCAAGACCTAGTTTACCTAAGTTTTCTTTGGTAAAAAGTTTGCTAATGTCCCATATACTACCACCATCATCATATCTATTGATGATGCCAACAGTAACAGGACTATTGTGTTTCCTTATAACTTTTCTATTAACCATGTTATAATAATTTATTTGCAAAGATAAGTAAAGTATCAGAATTATACAAGAATATTATTTAAAAAGTAAAGGGAAGATAAGTTTATTACTTACCTTCCCTTTAGGCTATCTCTATCAAGTTATTCAAAGTAGTGCACCACCATATCATGCAATATGGTCTTATTTGTATTTTCAGATTCCATAGATAGCTTAAGATATAACCAAGGATTTCTCATCCTGTCTTTATTGTTTGATTTATCTCTTGGTATATTAGCCCTCCATATCCTGAACTTCTTCTTAAGACTTGAAGGTCTTCCAAGTACATGAGTAAGCTTGGATTCACCACTTTGGTATTCATTCCAAACACTAAGAGTGTCATAGGTTGTATCCAATAACTTACCTTCACTATTCCAACTGTCTGCCCTGAACTCAAGAGTGTTGAATATCTTATCTTGGGTCATATCAGGATTGGATATGACAGTAGTATAGAAAGGCTGGTAACTGTTAAAGAAGGTATTATAATCACCTTCATTGTGCAGCCATAGCTTCCCATCCTTTACCCACAGTCCCCTGTCTAGTATATTGGAGAAATATGGCACATTCTCATAGCTGTAGAATGAAGAGAACTGGCCTAATGGTTCTGAAAATGCCAAGCACTCATCCTTGCTTATAAAGAATACATCTCCATTTATCTTATCATAGTATGTTACAAATCCACTAAAGTCTTTAGGATTCCATACATTTATTCCAGTTGACCTACTGTTAATCCATGAATGGAATCCAAGCTTATCAGAGATGTTATCCAACTGGTTGTTGAGTAGAAAGATACCTTTGGTAATATCATCCACAAAGTAGATTCCATTAGATGTCTCACATATAGACCACTTGTTCTGACATCCCAGTTTATCTGATATGTATCTTTTACCATTAACTTTCCCACTATTGGCAATTTCAATAGGCACTCCATCAGTTGACGATATTTGCATATTCTCATTATAGAGGATTTGACTTATTCCTGTATCTTGGAAAGAGTATAGGTTATTACCCATCCTGTTGATAGAATTAATAGGCCCTTTATCCCCATCCAACTCAAGTGTTGAGGCTAAGGTAATATTAGTCCAAGTATCTGTAATCTCTCCTGAGGTCTTTGTTTTAGTGTATGTGATAAGGTTAGGATAGTATTGCCCAGACACAGTATTAGTATCAGTGACTCTATAGGTAAAGTTATTATTGGCCTGTGAGTAAGTCTCATTTACCCTATTAAAGCTTTCTGATGTAGCTGCCATATTGAGGTTGCCTCTGAATGGGTCATATTTACCATCTATATTAACTCTAGTCTCACACATGAATGAAACCACCTCAGTAACCTGATTCTGGTCTTCAAGAGAAAATGGGTAAGTCTTCAAATGGTCATATCTCTGATAATAGGTATCACCTTCTGACCATCTAACTATAATGCTTCCCTTGCTATCCCTAATAGATACAGGCTCACCACAAGGGAGCCATAAATTACTCAAAATAGCATCTTCAGACTGTCCTCCAAATCTGTTTGCAATATTATCTCTATATAATTCACCAAGCCACAACCATCCATGTTGCAAGCTAAGAGGATATGCAGGACCTTTCATAATAGGTATGGTGTCTTGTGATACACCTATACAATCATTATCCCAAAAGAATTGCCCTGTAGCGCTGCTTCTTCCATTTAAATACCATGTATCTGAAGTACTATTACCATCCCTTATTGTGGGAAGTATCTTTTGTTTGTTCCCCTTAGTGTAATTCAACACTACTACAGCATGTGGTGATGATTTGTATCTTATCACTACAGGGTCTACACCTGTATTGGTATCTGAATCATTACTAGGTATTTTAATATATTTACCCTTAAATAATTTGTGTGCTGTATTTACATCTCCAGTATTTAAAAACCCTGATATCATTATAGGATACTCACTATGTGTAAGGCCAGCATTCATTGAAAGTACCTTATCTACATTACCATAGTATATCAAAACTCCAAGACCTGAGTTTTCAGGAGCAGGCAAGGTAAGGGCTGTAACCTCGTTTGAATTAAACACTTTTACCCCTGCTATTCCTGTACCATTATCTCCTCCATAGTTTGCTACCCATATGTTGTTATTATCATAGTAGACTGTCTTGTATGAGTATTTATAATTTATCATCCTCTTCTTGTCCAACATAGCTGACTTATACCCATCTACAGCCCACTTAGTATTGTTAAGTGACCCGCTTCTGTGCCAAGGATATACTGCAAATCCTGTAGTAATGAGATTAGGATTACTCTGTTTACGTTCAGTTAATTCATCAAACCAAAAAGCCCCCGAGATTAAAGACCTATAGCCAAAATGGGAGTCCCCCAAGTGCCTTACTGCACTTATATAGGTAAAATCATTTTCTACTGCCATATTCTCCTTATAGAATCCTACAGGAAGTTCTGGCCTATCCTTGTAATTATTCACAGGTGTAGATACACTTATATCTATATTGGAATCAAATGCAGTCAAAGGGACCACTCCTACTATTCTAAGTTTTGCTCCTGAGAAGTCATAGTTGTTTAAATTGCTATCAAACTCTATGTCAGGAGAGTGTAAGGTTACAATAGACTGGTCTACATAATAATTGTTACTATTGCCAACTACCCAGTTACTACCATCTAATTCAGTTACTCCACTTAGGAATGGCTCAGGAGGATTGACTATACACTGTATCTCAGCATTTCTATTGTTGTTACTGGGTATAGGGGCATTATGCCTGAACTCTGCCCAAGCTCCCATATTCACAATGTCGAGTTCAGTAGTAGAGCCAGTATTACCATTTTTTACTATGGTAGTATCATTGGCCATTATGCCCCCCCTAGAGTATTTACTTACAAAGTTACTTTCTGGGGATATTAGACTTGAATAATCTCCACTCCATATACTAGGTGCATTTGGGTCAGGTATATACTCAAGGTACATTACTCTCTCTAGTCTTCCTCCTGTGCTAGGAGTATACTCTATATATCCATTCCTGATAACAGGAATACCATCTCCTCCAATTCTAGTACATAGCACTACCCAAAGTCCATCCCCACCTACAACCAAGCCATTAACCTTATATTTTGCACCAGCACCTTGTACTGTAAAGGTATCGCCAAGATTCGAGGGAGCAGTTGAAAACTTGAACTGGGGACTCTCTGCCCTAAAGTGTGTAGATTTGAAAATATCAAATGGAGCATTAGGTCTTACAAACCAAGAGGACTGTACAAAAGGAGAATTTCCACTCCTGTCACCTACATTGTATACTGTAGGACATAATATACCTTGACATATACATTCCCTATCCTTTAAAGTAGGATATACTATAATAGGTCTTACATTGACATAGCCCTCACTTATGAGCTTACTGATAATATCAGAATCATATATATCTATTTGAGCCACAGGAAGGTCTATCTTACTACCTGTAAACAAGTCAGTACCTATATGTGCTGTGTTTCTAACATCCTTTATCCATATAGGGTCAGACCACACACCAGTGTGATGCTGGAACTGTATACCCAGTCTATAGGTTTCCAAATACTTGAAAGTTTTGAATGTGTAAGATGAACCTCCTAGTTGGCTCTTATAGGCATAGTATCCCTCAGGCTTAGGAGGAGTAATGCTTTTCCCTAAAGTAAAAGCTATATATTGTCCCCTAAAGTGCTCCTTGATAGAGTCATCAATTACTCTAACCTCTTCCTTGATATTTCCTAGAAATAAGGTATTATCTTTCTGAGCCATAGAGCTAGGTACTATACTCTTTCCCCCTACATATAATAAATCACTAGCATCTATGGAATCTCCTGATGTGCCAGTATCCACATAATTTATAGAAGAGATGTCAAGCATTCCTGTCATGTTACCTTTGACAAGAGACATATTGGCTTCCTTGTCACCAATTACAACAATTGTAAAAGTAGTGCCAGCATCCCAATACAAGTAATCTCCACCAAAATCTATACCACTGTATATGTCAGTATTGAATACCCAATACTTTGTATCACCACTTCCTCCAGAAGGCTTATACTGGTCTAAGGTCTTATCCTTTATATTTCCTTCCCTCAGAACCATTGTCATAGCACTAGAGGGCAAAGATACATCATAGGAACTTATACTATATTCCATCCTTTGATTTAGTATAGGCAGGTCAACTACCCTCTTAGCCTCAGCAGTACCATCTATTGAGGTTTTGAGTATGGAATATATTCTAACATAATCAAAGTTCCTGTCCAGATTCTTAATACTTATGTTGAAAGAATTGCTAATTTTATCCTCAGGGCTTCCACCTTTATCATGATAGGATACATAATACAAAGGTGACATATAGAAGATATTGCTTTCCTGCCCATACTTTTTATAATATGTAAAGACATATTGTATAACTCCGGAAGCGAAGGTCCCTCCCTGAATATTCTTCTGTATGGTCACTTCTTCCTCAAGATTCAAGGAACTCACAAAATCAAAGGAAGTGCTATTATAGTTTTGTGTTTCAGATACTATATTTATCAGTCTAGTTTGGTTAATACCATCTATCCAATACACTTTTTGCACATCCACATTTTCATAGTAACATAGTGTCTCTATAGGATGGTATGGACTAAAATTAAGATTTCCATTACTACTGTCATATAATACCTTGCCATGGAAGGATTCTCCTTCAACAGTTATCCTATATATGTAATCCTTCTTATTATCTTGGTCAGTTGTAAACAATACCAAATAATTGCCAAGTACAGCCTGTCCTATAGGCAATCCCTTTATAGAGTCTATACCTTCTATGTTTGATACCTCTTTAGTACCCTTCTCATTTACTATGCTGAGCATGGTATTATCATCGGTAGACATTATCCTTATATTCTTGTTCTCATAAGCATACTCAGAAGAGAATTTGCTTACAGACAAGTCCCTCTGCATACCTTTTATCTGCCATGTAGATTTCTTTATCATACTATTGCAATTTTATATACTCTTTATTGCCAAGAGAAGAGAATCCATTATCAAACTCACTTGTCCTTTGAATAAGAGTATTCCACATTCTGCTTATTGATTCCATTTCAGATTGTGATGGTATAGTAAATTCACTCTGTAATTGTCCTGCTGACCAAGCATATTGTTGTTGGGTGTTCTGTAATACAGCAGGAGAAATCTTTCCCATATCAAACAAAGTAGTGAACTCTTCCATCTTAATATATAGCTCAAGTGTTCTCATAAACACAGGATTGTCTATGAGCAATGGAAACCCATCCTCATCTATTGGAACAGACTTATATGAGACCATTATATCTCCTGACTTGAAGGAAGTATATATTACTCTGCCTTGTGTCTTAAAGGCAAACTCTTGCGGTCTTTTATGTCCTTCATACTTATCACGATGTTCTCTAGGCATGAAATTATCTGTCATACTCCTTAAACATATCCCAGTCTTGCACTCCTTCACCTGATTTATGGATACAAGGTCACAGGGCAATATGGCCCTGAACTCTTCTATATGCAGTACACTCTCCTTATTTAAATATAACTCTGGCATTCCAAATATCCCAATAAATGTAACTAGGTGGGATACCACTTGTTCAAGTGTAAGGTTCTGCAATAGAGGATGCCTTTTCAGTCTATCCAGTATTTGTCTGATGTTAGTATATTGAATATTATTAATCATTTATCCATCTCAATTAAATTTCTACAATCCTTTAGTTTAGCACTTGAAGGCATCAATCTTGCCATCTTTTATTCTCTTCTTCAATTCTTTTCTTAATTCCCTATTGGGATTGAACTCATAAAAGGTTTGGTTATTATAGTCTGCCTTGCTTCTATTGTAATGGATTTTAAACACCTCTTTCTCCTCCACTCTAACTAAAGTTCTATTATCATAAGATTCCTTGTCTTCATACCATAACCTCAGTGTCTTATCCCAATCTATTGGCAAGTTGGTAACAACCTTATTATCTTTAAGGCAGATTTTGGCATCATATTTTCTCAGCTCCAGTCTTCCCATCCTATGAGGAAGATTAATATCATGCCCTTTAAGTAGCTCTTCAGCCAGATAGTTGTTGACTCTTCTTATAATGCTGTAAAACTCATGCTCAGTCAATGGCCTACCTATATCAAACCACTTGTTTTTTCTTATATGCTTATAAGCATCGTACACACCCAAGGAACCTGATACCTTATGTGTCCTATGCTCATTCAAGTGACACACTGATACCCTAAACTCCTTCCATTTCTTATACTCTTCCTGACAATCACTCATAGGTTACTGTTTTACTGAAACATCAGATGAATCATCTTTAGCATTATTCTTATCATCATCAGGCCTATATTTAGCACCTAGTACCTCTCCTACTATAAGGCTTACAAGAGGAGTAACAAGGCTCTCTTCAATAGGAAATTTCCTATCAAGCACATCACACTCCTTATTGTCTCCACATTCCAATTCAGAGGCTACACTGGCATCTTCAAATATAGCAGTTACCTTTATCTTGGAGAGGTAAAGGAATTGGGGATTCATAGAGATTAAATACAAGTGGTTATCCGGAGCAAGAGAGCAATATATTATGTTCTGTAGATATTTGTCATATCCTACATATCTCATCCTATCCCTGCTTATGAAGGTTATACTATCTTGGTAGAAATCAATAGGATATACTCTAGTATTGCTGACACTTAATATATTAGGTATCTCCTCCTTACTCATAAGATAAGTCCTGCCACATGGGCCAGAAGCTGTCTCTTATACACATCTCCGAGCCCACGAGACGTAGAGGAATCT
>ENA-UADM01000169-UADM01000169.1-human-gut-metagenome-genome-assembly--contig:-NODE-169-length-17452-cov-4.430879_pt1 | contig 17452 bp, 8 predicted proteins | sample MGYA00244258_ERZ654254 | MGnify/ENA primary metagenome ERZ654254 (study PRJEB26926, sample SAMN06165234) | human gut metagenome | biome: ENVO:00009003; feature: ENVO:2100002; material: ENVO:00002003...
CGAGATTCCTCTACGTCTCGTGGGCTCGGAGATGTGTATAAGAGACAGCATGAATTATTGTCGGGTATGACAGAGGCAAAAGCACTTCTTGCCAATGAGGAGAACGTATCCAATACAGCAGCAGATGCACTTAAGGCAGCAGAATCAGGAATATCCAAGGCACTTGGACGTTCTGAATATCTCAAGAATGAGATAACTTCCGACGAGAATGCCATATCGGGGATGCTTGGTGCCGATACGGTACTTGTCGCTGAGAATGCGTCTGATGAGCTGGCAGGAGTGAATGATGAGGCAGCAGCATGCAGAATGCATATGCGGGAACTTGAGGAAAAACTGGCGTCAGTAAAGACACAGATTGATATGTGCCGTACTAAGCTTGACAGAACAGATACTCTTATAGAGGTGAACGGACAGCAGGCAGAGAAGCTTGAACAGGAACTTGCGGCAGGAAAGCATGCCGATGAGCTTTTTGACAAGCTGTGCAATGTGTATTCACAGAAGACGCCGGAGGGGCTGGCAAGAGCGGTATCGGCGGCACTTAAGGAGACTGAATCACAGTTTGACAAAAGTATGCGCAGAAGATCTGACCTTGAAGTATATGCTGAGTCACTTAAGAACGGCGTGTATGTGTGCCGCGATGAACAGTATGACAAAGTGTGGGAATATCTTCAGAAGCAGTATGGCGAAGATGCCATGCAGGGCTCACGCTGGTATGCGGGCCTTAAGCAGGGACAGAAACGGGATGTCATAAAGCGCGTTCCATTCATTCATAACGGCTTTATAATAAAAAATGATTTTGAAAGAGTCAGGGCTGATGCAGTGCTTGGAAGCTTTAACGGTGCATATGCGGTACCGGTTATCAGTGAAAATGTGCTGTATGATATGAAGCTTGAAGTGAACAATGAACTTGTGACATTTGCATCGAGGGATATGTCATTTCTTACAGAACCGTCAGGCATTGACAATGAGATTAAAAAATGCAGCGAAGAGATAGCTGAGCTTGATGATGTGATAGCGCGTCTTTCAGACAGAAGAGATGTGATAAGGGAGGACTATGATTTTGCAGTAAGAGAAGCGGTAAAGAGGTCTGATTATAATGACAGTCCGGCAGTCCGGCTTGAAAAGCTTAAAGCTGAAGCAGTGCAGCTTGCAGAGACCAGAACGGAGCTTATCGGCAGACTTGAGAACCTTAACACATCAAAGGCTTCACTCACAAGAGAGTACGATGACGAATCGCAGAGAGAGGCACATGATCTTAAGAGGGCAGAGCTTCTTCAAAAGATTACAGAGCTGTTCGACAGGGCTGTGGGACACAGAGCCGAAGTGAAGCAGCTTGACGGGATGATTCAGGAGTACTCTTCAAGGAAACAGAAAGCGGGGGCAGATCTCAGCGCATCACAGGAAAGAGCCGGCGCATACAGGTCGAAGATTGCATCGGTACAGAGTACGCTTGAAAGAATGGATGTCCAGTGGACTGCATTTGCACCATATTATAGTGAAGATTACGAAGCAGGTTCCGATAACACGGTTAATGCACAACAATTCAGTGAACAGGATCTCGAGAGCAGGTTTGCAGCACTCAGAAGCATTATTGAGCAGGATACATCTGACATAACGGATAAGGAGAAGCTTAAGAACCATCTTGCTGCGTCTATGGACAAATGCTGCCGTATGATAGAGTACAGGCGAATGTCGGTTGATGATGTCAGGAAAGCGCTTGATGACGACTCAATGGCGGACAGATGTAATGATGCGCTTATGTCGATACGTGACAGACTGGCTGAGTATGATGGGCAGATTGCTTCAATAACACAGACAATAGAATCGCAGAGCGCACTTTATAACAGACTTGACGGAAGTATAGCACATGGAATCTATCAGATAGAGGAAAAATACGGAAGTTATGAGGAATTTGAATGTGCCAATACAGCGGCATTCAAGGAGCAGCATACGGCGCTTGTTGCAAAGATGAGAGAAAACAAAGCCAGGCTGTCTGACAGACAGAAAGAGACTGTTAAGCAGCACACAAAGCTTGAGGTCATGATTAAGGATATGGAGAGGATTATCCGTGCTGCCGGAATAGATGAGGCGGATGCGGATGTGACCGGAGCAGATGAGAATGTGGCTTTGGAGAATTACATGGATTACGAGAATGTCCAGAAAGAACTCGAGAGGATTCTTGTAAGGCTTGAAAAGCGCAAGGATACATTTGCAAAGCAGAAAGCAGAGCTTACTGACAGACTGCGCAGACTTGAGGCAGCAGATCTTGCGGATGAATTTACAAGAAGCCTGGATGCACCGGCTGATGCAAAACAGTGTGAAGAGCTTGCCGGACAGCTAAAGGAGACCAATGAGTATATAGCGCTTGAGAGAGATAATGTTGCAAAGAGCACGGAAGACATGGAACGTATAAAGGAAAGCTTTGAGAACAGATGTCTTCAGACCTGCAGCAATATAAAGACGGAGCTTGACAGGCTTCCACAGCTTTCGACAATAACGCTGGACGGAAAGCTTATATCGATAATTGACCTGCAGATACCATATGTAAAAGAGGAGTCATACAAGGAGCGCATGTCTGCCTACATAGACGAGACAGTGACAGCGGCTGAGAGCTTCAGGGATGCGGCACAGAGACTTCAGTATATACGCAACAGACTGACATGGAAGAGACTTTTTTCTGTCATTGTTACGGATATGGATGCAATAAGGGTGAATCTGTACAAACGTGAGAGGATCGGCGATCAGAGCAGGTTCCTTAAGTATGAGGAGGCTGTGGGAAGTACGGGACAGTCACAGGGCATATATATTCAGTTCCTGATTGCGGTTATCAATTATATCTCCAATATAAATGCGGCAACTCATGGGGCAGCGGTTACGGGCAAGGTAATATTTATCGATAATCCGTTTGGCGCGGCTAAGGATATATACATATGGGAGCCTATATTCAAACTGCTGAAGACAAACCATGTGCAGCTTATTGTTCCTGCAAGAGGTGCAACACCTGCTATTACGGGAAGGTTTGATGTTAATTATATTCTTGGGCAGAAGATGGCCGGCAGAATACAGCAGACTGTTGTTGTGGATTATCAAAGCAACATTGAGCGTGAGAATCTTGAGTATACAAGGATTGAATATGAGCAGCAGACGCTTGACCTGCTGTAATGCATCCGCGATATATGACAACACGCAGTTTACACAGATATGCCATGTATTGGAAAGCGGCAGAGCTGTAAACTTTTTTGACAAGCATTATATGCTGTGATAAACTTAATTATGTATGTTTAACTTTCTTTTGAAAAGGTGGCGTTATCGTGGATAAATACGAATTCAATATAAAATTAGAACAGATTAAGAAACTCGCAGCCAGAAAAGATTACAAGGCGGCAGCAGCTATTGCTAATTCCATGGATTGGCGCAAGATGAAGGATTGGGCTACACTTGCAACAATAATTAATGTTCAGGAAGCAGCAGGATACATAGAGGAAGCAAGAGATACTGCCATACTCGCATATAACAGGAACCAGGGCGGAAGAAGGCTTGTATATAAGCTTACAGAGCTTTTTATCAGACTTGGACAGTTCGAGGATGCGGAAGATCTGTATGAGGAATATGTTCATATGGCATCACATGATGTGAACAGATTTATTCTTGAGTATAAGCTCCGCAAGGCAGAGAATGCGCCGGTAGATACTCTTATTGAGATACTTGAGGAGTACAAGAGCCAGGAGATAGACGAGAAGTACATGTATGAGCTTGCACAGCTTTACAGCTATGCCGGCATGTCTGATAAGTGTGTTCATATATGTGATGAGATTATATTGTGGTTCTCTGATGGTGAATATGTTGACAGTGCAATAAGGCTTAAGCAGAAGTATGCTGACATAACGGCTACACAGCAGAAGATATTTGAAGAGGCTGTCAGAAAAAAGGATGCACCGGATGCGGATCAGACAAAAGAGCTGATGTTTGCAAAAGAGCATGAGAAGATCCGATACAGTGATGAGATGGAAAATGAGCTCGAGGAAGAGTACTCACAGGATGAGTATGAAGATGCTGAATATGAAGATGACGAGGAAGACGGATACGACGGTGCCGGATATGAAGATGATGAGGAAGGCGACGGTCCGGCGATGGATCTTATCCAGAATAAGGCTGACGAGAATGCCAAGAATTTTTTCCGCGCGTTAATTAATAAGGCTGCCATGAGTGCAAAGGGCGGCAGTCCTGATGATGAAGACGGGGAAGAAGAGGATGAGGAGGATGAGGAGACTCCTGCTGATACACAGGCAGACAATCCGGAATATCAGGACTCTTCATACGTGGATGATGCAGAGGATGCGGATTCATCAGGCACGGACGACAGAGCTTCATCATCCGGCAATGAAGGAATAGAAAAAGCAAAGCAGTCACTTAATGAGCTTATTGCAAAGGCAAGACAGAATCTTGAAGACAGTTATGAAGATGTACGTCAGGAAGATGCGGAAGAGCGGATTGCCAAGACAGCAGAGCAGATCGAGGTTCCTGTAAGGGAATACAGCATATATGACACGCGCAATCTTCAGGCAGAGCTTGCCAAGAATCTTGATGAGATTATGAATTCAGATACTGCACCTATTACACCTGTAAGCCCAATGCCGTCATTTATGAATAATGACTTTGGCAGTGTCCAGGATGAGGCTGACAAAGACAGTAAGAATGATAGTGACGACAGTGATAATGCTGCTGATGAGCAGATAGACGGCCAGATGAGCATTGCTGACTGGGTGGAGGCCGTACAGGAAGAAAAATACGGCAGCCGGGAGACAAGGGAATTCTCCAAAGAAGAACTTGAGAGAGAGCTTGCAGCAAGAGAGTCCAAAGAAGAAGCATATGACAGGCTTATGGCAAAGCAGAAGGCGGAAGCGGCGAAGACAGGAGTACCTTTTGATGAGGCGAAGGCCAGAGACAATGCCAATCAGGAGCTTATGCTGCAGTCGGTGAAGACAGACCTTGCAATCAGAACAGGTAAGGCAGCAGCGCATATCGAGACGGATGCTGTAAAGCAGAAGGAAGACGGAAGAATATGGCTGTATGCATACAAGAGCAAGCTTGCAAAAGACAGGGAAGAAGCGGCGGCAGAGGAGCAGCGCAGGGTATTGGAGCAGAGGTTCTCTGATGAGGAACATCAGAGGCAGGCACAGAAGGCCATGGCAGATGAACTTGCCAGAGAGGTAAGGGAAGCTATGGATAACAGTGCCGTATCACAGGAGCAGGACTCACAGAAACCGATTCCTGATGCGGAAGATGAAGAATACGGCGAAGAATACGATGACAGTTATGATGACGAATATTCAGAAGATGACTATGACGATGAGTATGCGGAAGATGAGTATTCGGAAGACGATGAGTACGATGAAGATGGGGAGTACGAAGAGGACGAGGAGTATGATGTAGAGCCGATTGAGGAAGAAGAGCCATCAGGCGTAAGGGCATTATTCCATTTTGGCAGAAAGAAAAAGTCAAAGCCGGTTGAGGAGGAGCCGGAAGAGGACGAATATGAGGAAGAATATGAAGGCAGTCCTGATGAAGAAGAGCCTGAATATGACGAATCAGAATATGATGATGGAGAAGAGGCGTTTGAATTGGAAATTCCAAAGGAAGTACGTAAGTTTTTCAACAAATATAATGATATGGATGGCGTAACCGAACAGCTGGCAGAGTATTTTGACACTGTCGGTGATGAGATTGGCCGGAATACATCGGAGAGAGGTAATATAATTATCAGCGGCAACAGGAGTGCTGATAAGACAAGTCTTGCCAAGAATATTGCGAGGGCACTTAACCAGCTGTATCCGGAATATCCTAAGAAGATTGCCAAGACTACCGGTGAGAGTATTAACCAGCGTGGAATCGCTAAGTCACTTCCAAGACTTATAGGAACGGTTCTTATTGTAGAAGACGCGGGTTCAATTGTTCCGAAGAGAATCACGGAGCTTCTTGAGGTTATGAAGCAGGATACAGGCGGAATGATTGTAATACTGATAGATTCAGATACAGAGATTAATGTGCTTCTCAGTGTTAATCCTGATCTGGCAGAGAACTTTAACCACAGAATAGTTATCAAGCAGTATGCGGTTGCAGAGCTTGTTGATTATGCAAGAAAATATGCGGGCAAGCGCCAGCATGTTGTAAATGATGATGCACTTACACTTCTCTATATGAAGATTAATAAATTAAGCAAAGAAAAAGAGTATGTAAGGACGGATGAAGTTAAGGAGATTATAGACAAGGCTATTGTCAAGGCAGAACGACGTGCTTCCAGAAGATTATTCGGAAGGCATGTAAGACGTGGCGGAGAATATTTTGTGCTTACCGAGTCTGATTTTAAAGATTGATATAAACCTGTATAACAAGGAGGATTTACAATGAACAACAGTGCGATTGACAATTTGTCAGTTAACGCAATACGTGTATTATCAGCAGATGCAATCCAGAAGGCCAATTCAGGACATCCGGGACTTCCACTCGGTGCAGCACCTATGGCATATGAGCTCTGGACAAAGCATATGAATCACAATCCTAAGGATCCGGAATGGAAGAACAGGGACAGATTTATTCTTTCGGGCGGACATGGTTCAATGCTTCTGTATTCACTGCTTCATTTGTTTGGATATGGTAATCTGTCAGCTAAGGATCTCTCAGAATTCCGTCAGCTTAATTCACTGACACCGGGACATCCTGAATACCGCCACACAGTAGGCGTGGAGGCAACAACAGGCCCTCTTGGCGCCGGAATGGGTATGGCAGTAGGTATGGCTATTGCAGAATCCCATCTTGCGGCTGTATTTAATAAAGACGGATATGATGTGGTTGACCATTACACATATGTTCTCGGTGGAGACGGCTGTATGATGGAAGGTATCTCATCTGAGGCATTTTCACTTGCGGGTACGCTTAAGCTTGGCAAGCTCATAGTATTCTATGATTCCAATAATATTTCAATTGAAGGAAGCACTGATATAGCATTTACAGAGAATGTGCAGAAGAGATTTGAGGCATTCGGCTTCCAGACAATAGATGTTGCGGATGGCAATGATCTTGAGGCAATCGGCAAGGCTATTGAGGAGGCAAAGGCTGACCAGACACGTCCTTCACTTATTACGGTTCATACACAGATTGGCTATGGCTGTCCGGCTAAACAGGGTAAGGCAAGCGCACATGGTGAGCCTCTCGGCGTTGAGAATGTTGCGGCACTCAGAGAGAATCTTAAGTGGCCGTTAGAAGAGAGCTTTGCAGTACCTGAAGAGGTATATGCTAATTATGCACAGTACGCAGCTAAGGGAGCAGATAAGGAGGAAGAGTGGAATAAGCTCTTTGAAGAGTATTCTGCAAAGTATCCTGACATGCGTAAGCTGTGGGATGAATATTACGGAGACAATGCAGAGCTTGATAAACTTTTTGCATCAGATGAATACTGGGCACGTGGTGAGAAGCCGGAAGCTACAAGAGGTATCTCAGGCCGTGTGCTTAACGAGATTAAGAAGGTAATGCCTAATCTTATCGGTGGTTCAGCAGACCTTGCACCATCTAACAAGACTAACATGGCAGGCATGGGTGATTATTCAGCACAGGACAGAAGCGGCTGCAATATGCACTTTGGTGTGAGAGAGATTGCAATGGCGGCTATCGGCAACGGAATGATGCTTCACGGAGGACTGCGTGCATTCGTGGCAACATTCTTTGTATTCAGTGATTATGTTAAGCCTATGGCAAGACTTTCAGCTATTATGGGAGTGCCGCTTACATTTGTACTCTCACACGACAGCATAGGAGTAGGAGAGGACGGACCTACACATGAGCCTATAGAGCAGCTTGCAATGCTTCGTTCACTGCCTAACTTTAACGTATTCAGACCATGTGATGCAATTGAGACAGAAGCTGCATGGTACGCAGCAATCAAGTCTGACAGGACACCTACCGCACTTGTACTTTCAAGACAGAATCTTGCTCCGATGCCGGGAAGCAGCAGGGATGCACTTAAGGGCGGTTATGTAATTGATGATTCAGCTAAGGAAGTCCCTGATGTAATTCTTATGGCATCAGGTTCGGAAGTAGAGCTGGCAGTGGAGGCTAAGAAGCTTCTTGCCGGTGATGGAATTGATGCGAGAGTTGTAAGCATGCCATGTATGGATATTTTTGAAACGCAGAGCGATGAGTACAAGGAGTCGGTGCTTCCTAAGGCATGCCGTAAGAGAGTTGCGGTAGAAGCTCTCTCAGACTTTGGCTGGGGAAGATATGTGGGACTTGACGGAGCGTATGTCACAATGAAGGGCTTCGGAGCATCAGGTCCGGCTAAGCAGCTTTTTGAATATTTTGGATTTACAGCAGAGAATGTTGCAAATGTTGCAAAGAGTCTCTAATTAATTGGTTGAGAAATCAGGTCATATATGCTAAAATATCAGTATATTAATAGTATCAGCATACACTGACCCGATGGACGGCCAATGGGTCAGGGATGGGTATACAATTATTAGGAGGGCTACATAATGGTAGGTAATGTTATTGTTGGACAGTCAGGAGGTCCTACATCGGTTATCAATTCGAGTCTTGTAGGTGTATATAAGACAGCTAAGGACAGAGGAGCTAACAAGGTGTATGGTATGCTCCATGGAATCAAGGGATTATTGGACGGACAGTATGTTGATTTGTCAGAGCACATTAAGACAACACTCGACATAGATCTTCTTAAGAGAACACCATCTTCATTCCTTGGTTCATGCCGCTATAAGCTTCCGGAGATTTGTGATAATAAGGAAGTTTATGAGCAGATATTTGCAAAGCTTAAGGAGCTTGAGATATCAGCATTCTTCTATATTGGTGGTAACGATTCAATGGATACTATCAAGAAGCTTTCAGATTATGCTATATTAATTAACAGTGATATCAAGTTCATGGGTGTACCTAAGACTATTGATAATGACCTTGCAATCACAGACCATACTCCGGGATATGGAAGTGCTGCCAAGTTTATCGCAGCATCACTTAAGGAGATTATCAGGGATGGTCTTGTATATGATTACCCAACTATCACTATAGTTGAGATTATGGGTCGTAATGCAGGATGGCTTACAGCTGCTGCGGCACTTTCACGTTCAGACGATTGCGAAGGTGTTGATATGATCTATCTTCCTGAGAAGGTATTTGATATCGCTGATTTTATGGAGCAGGTTAAGAAGAGAAGTGCTACAGGCAAGTCTCTTGTAATTGCCGTTTCAGAAGGTATTAAGGTTGCAGACGGAAGATATGTATTTGAACTTGCTGACCACGTTGAGTTTGTCGATGCATTCGGACATAAGCAGCTTGCAGGTTCTGCTAAGTTCCTTGCGGACAAGATTGGCTCAGAGCTTGGAATTAAGACAAGAGCACTTGAGTTCTCAACACTTCAGAGATGTGCAGCCCACATGACATCACGTACAGATATAACAGAGGCTTTCCAGGTAGGCGGTGCTGCTGTTAAGGCTGCATTCGAGGGAGAGACAGGTAAGGTTGTAGTACTTAAGAGAGTATCTGATGACCCATATATCTGTATTACAGAGACACATGATGTACATAAGATTGCTAACATCGAGAAGAAGATTCCTCTTGAGTGGATTACAGATGACGCATATGTAACAGATGACCTTATCCATTACATCCGTCCACTGATTCAGGCAGAACTTTCACCAATTATGGTTGATGGTCTTCCAAGACATCTCAGACTTGGTGATGAATAAGATAATAATTGTTGAAGATTGGGGCTGCATATATTGATTATATGCAGTCCCATTTTTAAAGTATGGAATTAAAGTATCCGTGTAAAGTATCCGGGAGGGAATATGTCAGAGAAAATATTACTGTTTGAAGTATCATCCGCTGTGAGTTCCAAAGTTCAGAGAATAGCATCACAGATGCGGATTAAGACTAAAGTTGCAGATAAAGCGGAGTATGGAAAAACAATAGGAATGATTGCCGAAACAGATGATGCGGTAAGCAGCGCAGGTACAGCATTTAGTCCGGATAAAAGCCTTATGGTAATGTGCGGGCTTACGGAAAAGCATATGGACAGACTGTTGTTTGCATTGAGAAGGGATAATGTTGACATAGGTTACAAAGCAATACTTACAAAGACTAATGCATCATGGAGTGTATCCAGAATGTATGCCCATATGGAGCTTGAGCATAAGCTTACACATTAATACGGTGGGTCAAGATTCTTCTGTATGCGCTTAAGAAAATCATAGAGTTGCTCAATCTCTTTTCTGGAGAAACCTTTAGTAATCTGGTTATCCATTTTCTTAAAATATGGTACAAACAACTCAAATACATCACGACCCTTATCTGTTATGACAAGCTTCTTAAGACGGGCATCTTCGGGACAGCCTACACGCATTATAAGTCCGTGGCGCTCCATGACCTGAAGTGTATTGGTTGCTGTGGCGCGTGATATATCGAATTCATTCTCAATGTCGCGCTGGAATACATCCGTATCTTTGTGAGCCATAAGGTACCCGAGAATATGGCACTGAGGCTGTGTGAGAGCTTCTGACTTGCCGATCTCACTGATAAAGCAGGATATGTATCTGTTTATTTTGTTGTGAACAACACGAAATTCATGACCAAGTCTTTTCTTCACGCGAAACTCCATTCATATGCATCAGATTGTAAACAGTTTTCATTTTAATTTGTAATAAGGCGGATGTCAAGCAAAGGTCACAAAATGTACACAAATAGCGGCTTGACATTAAAAAAATATTGTATTATTATTGTTAGCACGCTAACATATTAACATTGTTGAAATCTATTGAAAAGGAAGTGGAAGAATATGATTAAAACGCTGGCGGCACATATTAAAGAGTACAAAGCAGCTTCAATTGCGACGCCTATATTCATGATTCTTGAAGTAATCATGGAGACAGCGATTCCCGTGCTTATGGCATCAATCATTGATAAAGGTGTCGAAGCGGGCAACATGAAGCATATATATACGGTTGGTGCAATGATGGTTGTTGTCGCGGCACTTGGACTGTTATTCGGTGTGCTTGGCGGCAAGTATGGTGCCAAGGCCTCTACAGGATTTGCAAGGAACTTAAGGAAGGCAATGTATGAGAACATACAGACATTTGCATTCTCTAATATTGATAAGTTCAGTACTGCAGGTCTTGTAACAAGGCTTACAACCGATGTGACCAATGTACAGAATGCATATCAGATGATTCTGAGAATGTGTATGAGAGCGCCGTTTTCACTTATCTGCGCAATGGTAATGGCATTTATCATTAATGCGAGACTCGCAAGCGTATATCTGATAGCAGTAATAGTACTTGGGTGTGCGCTTGTGCTTATTATGAGCAGGGCAACGAAGTATTTTGGAATGGTGTTTGAAAAATACGATGACCTTAATGCAAGCGTTCAGGAGAACATATCAGCAATCCGCGTTGTCAAGGCATATGTACGTGAGGATTATGAGAAGGATAAGTTCAAAAAGGCGAACGGTAACATTTACAATATGTTTGTAAATGCCGAGAAGATAATTACGCTCAACGCACCTCTTATGCAGACAACGGTCTATACATGTATCCTCTGCATAAGCTGGATGGGTGCTAAGATGATAGTCGGAGGCTCCCTTACGACAGGAGAGCTGATGAGCCTTCTTACATATTGCATGAATATCCTGATGAGCCTTATGATGCTCTCGATGGTATTTGTAATGATAACGATGAGTGCGGCAAGTGCAAGACGTATTGCTGAGGTGCTTAATGAGAAAACTGATATCTGCAATCCTCAAGAGCCTGTATATGAGGTTGCTGACGGAAGCGTAAGGTTTGATCACGTTAATTTTGCATATGGAAAGAATGCCGCAGAGCCTGTACTTAAGGATATTAACATCAGTATAAATGCAGGTGAGACGATTGGCATTATCGGCGGAACCGGAAGTGCAAAGTCAAGTCTTGTCAATCTTATAAGCCGTCTGTATGACGTTAACGGAGGTGCTGTATACGTTGGCGGAAGGGATGTAAGAGAATATGATATCGAGACGTTGAGAGATGAGGTATCGGTTGTACTTCAGAAGAACGTTCTTTTCTCGGGTACAATTCTTGATAATCTCCGCTGGGGCAATAAGAATGCAACGGAGGAAGAATGCAGACGTGCCTGTGAGCTTGCGTGCGCGGATGAATTTATCGAGAGATTCCCTGACGGATATAAGACATATATTGAGCAGGGCGGAAGCAACGTATCCGGCGGACAGAAGCAGAGACTCTGTATCGCAAGAGCACTGCTTAAGAAGCCTAAGATTCTTATTCTTGATGACTCTACAAGTGCTGTTGATACGGCGACAGATGCCAGGATAAGAAGCGCATTTGCAAAGGAAATTCCCGATACTACGAAGATTATCATTGCGCAGCGAATCTCAAGTGTTGAGCACTGTGACAGAATAATTGTGCTTGATGACGGAGTGGTAAGCGGATTTGGTAACCACGATGAGCTTATGAAGTCCAATGAAATCTATCGTGATGTATATGAGTCACAGACCGGTGGCGGCGGTGACTTTGATGAGCCTGGGAAAGGAGAATAGTATGGCAGAGAAAGTACGTGAATTCAAGGGCGGACCGGGAGCAAGGGAACGCGGACCAAGACCGAAGGTAGCTAATCCCGGCAAGCTGTTTAAAAGAATCATGCAGTATGTCATGAGAAAATATACTGTTCATATTGCAGTAGTTGTCATATGCATATTTGTCGGTGTGCTTGCCAGTGTACGCGGTACACTCTTTATGCAGACACTTATTGATGATTATATACTCCCTATGATGGGAAGTGCAGACCCTGACTTTGGACCGCTTCTTGCAGCGATGGCAAGAGTAGCGGTGTTCTATGCGATTGGTGCGCTGTCAACATGGGTTTACAGCAGAATTATGGTTAATGTCACACAGGGAACACTAAGAGACCTCCGTCAGGATCTGTTTTCCAACATGGAGGGACTTCCGATAAAGTTCTTTGATACACATGCGCATGGCGATATCATGTCAATATATACTAACGATATTGATACACTCAGACAGATGATAAGCCAGAGCATGCCGCAGCTTCTTAACAGTGTAATTACGGTTGTCAGTGTATTTATAAGCATGATAGTGCTCAATGTTCCGCTTACGGTTGTTACATTGATTATGGTTGCAGTCACACTTACATCTACCAAGGCAATCGCCGGAAGAAGCAGTAAATACTTTATTGCGCAGCAGAAGGAGCTTGGCAGGGTTAACGGCTATATAGAGGAAATGATGGACGGACAGAAGGTTGTCAAGGTATTCTGTCATGAAGAAGAAAGCATAGAGAATTTCAACAGACTTAATGATAAGCTCTGCGAGAGTTCATATAATGCCAACCAGTTCGCTAACATCATGGGACCGGTAACCATGCAGATTGGCAACATAAGCTACGTTGTGTGTGCAATGGTCGGCGGTGTGCTTGCACTTAACGGCTTTGGCGGTTTCACTCTTGGCGGGCTTGCGAGCTTCCTTACATTTAATAAGAGCTTCAACCAGCCTATCAATCAGATGAGCCAGCAGCTTAACAGCGTTATAATGGGCCTTGCGGGTGCAGAGAGGGTATTCAGGCTGCTTGACGAGGTTCATGAAGAGGATGAGGGCAATGTAACTCTTGTAAATGCAAAGCTTGAGAATGGTGTTCTTACCGAGACTGACGAAAGAACCGATATGTGGGCATGGAAAAATATGCATAAGGACGGAACAGAGGAGCTTGTTGAGCTTAAGGGCGATGTTGTATTCGATGATGTTGACTTTGGATATAACCCGGATAAGATAGTCCTTCACGGAGTAAATCTGTATGCGACACCGGGACAGAAGATTGCATTTGTCGGTTCGACAGGTGCGGGAAAGACTACTATTACGAATCTTATTAACCGTTTCTATGATATTCAGGACGGTAAGATAAGATATGACGGAATAAATATTAACCATATCAGGAAGGATGACTTAAGACATTCTCTCGGAATAGTTCTTCAGGATACGCATCTGTTCACGGGAACAGTACGTGATAATATCAGATACGGAAAGCTTGATGCAACTGACGATGAAGTTATTGCGGCAGCAAAGCTTGCCAATGCGGACAGCTTCATCAGAAAGCTTCCTGACGGCTATGACACAGTACTTACGGGTGACGGTGCTAACTTAAGCCAGGGACAGAGACAGCTTCTTGCCATTGCAAGAGCCGCAATAGCAGACCCTCCGGCACTCATACTTGACGAGGCAACAAGCTCAATTGATACAAGAACGGAGCGGATTGTACAGGACGGAATGGATAAGCTTATGAAGGGCAGGACAACATTTGTAATTGCCCACAGACTTTCAACAGTGCGTAACTCAGACTGCATCATGGTGCTTGAGAACGGACGGATAATAGAGCGTGGCAATCATGACCAGCTCATGGAACTTAAGGGAAGATATTACCAGCTGTATACGGGAGGACTGGCTGCCAGCTAATTGCCGGCAGCCTTATCTATTACTTTTATCTGACTCCATCTGCCACTGATAAATCTTGTCGTAAAGCATATTCCACGTACAAACCAGTCACACGCCATACCTATCCACACTGCAATCGGACCGAAGCCGAATACGCGGCAGAGGATTGTAACTATAAGAACACGGCAGGTCCACATTGTGATTGATGATACAATCATTGAGAACTTAACATCGCCGGCGGCACGCATTCCGTATGCAAGGCTGAATGAGAATATCCACGGAATAGGCTTTATTATTGATACGAAGGTCGACATTTCTATAAACATACGCGTGCTTTCAGGTGTCATGTTGCCAAGCACCGCAAGCGGTCTTGTTGCAAAATAGGTGAGAGCACATGAGATGATAAGTGCAACCTCGGCGTATTTGGCAAGCTTTATTATGTATCGCTTTGCTTCGTCAGGTCTGCCTGCACCCATACACTGGCCGACGATGGTTATTGTTCCGAGACCTATGCCGATTGCAGCCATACTGTTGAAGGATTCAAGTATTGTCTGCATGGCGTTGGCGGCAATGGCGTCTGTTCCGAGTGTGGATACGGTAGACTGGATTGCAAGCTTGCCGAACTGGAACATTCCGTTTTCAATACCGGTAGGTATTCCGACACTTAAGATAGTGCCGATAAGAGCCCATTGCGGGCGCACTGACGAGTAATTGCTGATGACAATCTCCTGCTTAGGCTTACGCAGGCTGTAAAGCACGACAACGGCACAGAAAGCACGTGAGACAAGTGTTGGAATTGCGACACCTTCAACGCCGCAGTGCAGGCCGAATATGAGGATTGCGTTACCGGCTACATTTACGACATTGGCAACCATGGAGATTGTCATTGGATATTTGGAATTGCCACATGCGCGGTAGAGTGCCGCACCTGCATTGTAGAGCGCAATAAAAGGATATGAAAATGCCGTTATTACAAGGTAAGTAAGTGCATTATTCATGATTGCCGGCTCAACGCTTCCGAATATTAATGAAAGCAGCGGTCTCCTTAATATTACTGCAAATGCTGTAATTATCAGTGAGATTGCAAACACGGAAAGTAAAAGCTGCTGGCCGGATTCGTTGGCTTTTTTGTGGTTGCGGCTTCCGATGTACTGTGAGCATACGATTGCCCCGCCTGTTGCAAGTGCTGAGAATACCTGTATGATAAGTGTGTTTATCGAGTCTACAAGAGATACCGCCGAGATTGCGGTCGGACCTACGGTACTGACCATAAGTGAATCCATCATGCCCATGACGGAATTAAGAATCTGCTCTATTATGAGCGGTATGATTAATTTGAAAATATCTTTATTGCTGAACATACTTTTCCTTTCCTGTAATAAAAGCTTTTCTGTAATAAAAAAGACGGATGATTAAACATCCGCCTTTGGTTTATCTGTGTCTTCTTCGGTTATATGATCTCCTGCGGTGCTTTCTCATCTTATTATCATGTACGGTGTCAATTATCTCGAAGATTATAAGAACCGCAATAATCATAATTATAACATGCCATATATTGATGACAAGGCAATTTTTTTGGCTCACTACAGAAGAAGTACTCTCTTGAATGTAAGGGAGATTGGTATCTTTGGTGTCGGACTTCGGAGTTGTAACGAGAAGTGTGGCTGTTCCGACTTTGTGACTGCCGTAGTTGAATGAAACATCTGCCGTGAAGTCGTAGTTATTATCAGATGCTTCGCTGTTCTCGGAGACGGATATATCAATATCAGTAATTGAGGCACTCTGAGGAATATCCACATAAGCCGAATCCATGGAGAATGATATCCCGGCGTTGCCAAACACTTTGGAATTGTAGTAGTTGGAGCTGTTAAACAGCGAGCTTACATCGCTGCTGGATATTGGAGCTTTTTTAAAATTATTAAATCCGTAATCAAACAGTGCTTTGGAATCAACATATCTTGATGCGTCATCTGATTCGCGGAACACAACGCATATAAGCCTCATATCATCTTTCTGTGCAAATGTGATAAGAGTATATCCCGACTCATCCGTAAAGCCCGTCTTACCGCCTTTGAAGTACTCATACTGATATCCGTTGCTGTTTGCCATGCCATGGCGCTGCCTGAAGTAACGCGTCTCAGCAGTCTTGTTGGTAGGAGGTATGCTGTAATTTACGGAAGAAGATATCGTCATGAATGTAGAGTTGTTAAAGCATGCGCGTCCAATCATTGCAAGATCATAAGCAGTCGTATAATGATTGGTATCGGAAAGACCGTTAGGGTTGTTAAAATGTGTGTTAAGTGCGCCGAGTTCCCTGGCACGCTCATTCATCATATCTGAAAATGCGGGAATGCTTCCGGCGATGTATTCGCCAATTCCGTAGGCAACTTCATTGGCTGACTTAAGAAGTGTGGCATAGAGAGCCTGTTCCATTGTGAACTGCTCACCTTCACGTGTGCCTGTATTGGCCTCATCCCACTTATAACTGTTGGCAGCTGCCTTGGAAAATGTTATCACATCATCAAGAGAACTGTTCTCAATTGCAAGAAGAGAAGTCATTATCTTGGTTGTACTTGCGGGATATGCACGCGAGTGGCAGTCCTTCTCATATAAAATGGCGCCTGTGTCTGCATCTATAAGAATGGCACTTCCGGCAGATATCGTTGGTGATGCGGGCCATTGATTATCAGAACTGCCCTGGGAATTGCCGGTTGTATCGGTTGTACCGGTTGTGCTCTGCACAGTGCCATTGCCGGCTGATGTTGCAGCATTGGTAGCTGCGGTTGAAGCCGTGGCAGCGGATACTGATAACGCAGCTGAAGCTGATATTGTTACGGCACAGAGCGCTGCAGCGGTTGAACGCAGTAATGTTTTCCTGATATTATGTAGCTTTATTTTATTGAAGTTCTGTCTCTTATACACATCTCCGAGCCCACGAGACGTAGAGGAATCTCGTA
>ENA-UADM01000185-UADM01000185.1-human-gut-metagenome-genome-assembly--contig:-NODE-185-length-17053-cov-5.159195_pt1 | contig 17053 bp, 16 predicted proteins | sample MGYA00244258_ERZ654254 | MGnify/ENA primary metagenome ERZ654254 (study PRJEB26926, sample SAMN06165234) | human gut metagenome | biome: ENVO:00009003; feature: ENVO:2100002; material: ENVO:00002003...
ATAAGAGACAGGCGTACAGGCGCGGAACCGGGAGTTTTCGTTGCAAATATGCGGTTTTTGTGATATGCTGTAAGTGCCGCTTCGGCGGTAAGGGCGTTGATTGCATAATCGGTGGTTTAGCTCCTTCCGGCTGCGCGCCAGAGGGGGACGAAAAACTTTTTGCTTCCCCTGACGCGAAAGCGGAAAGGGGGATGCCTCATGACGTTTGAACAGGTCGTGCTGTTGCTCACGCTGCTTGGCGGAGCAATCTACATTACCTTCGAGATCACATGGACGATTTCCAACGGCAAAAAGAAATGACCGCTCATGCCCTCAGAAAGCAAGCGGTCATTCTTTACGACTGATTAGCCGGATGAGGAGCTGACCATTGCAGTCAGCGCTCTTTCTATTCGTAGTATAGTCTATTTTTCCGGGTTTGTCAAGTCGCAGACCCGCCGGAAGAGGCAGGAGGTTTTACGCGATGAAGCGCGAGGATTATATCAACTGGGACGAATATTTTATGGGCATTGCGCTGCTTACCGCCATGCGCTCCAAGGACCCTAACAGTCAGGTGGGCGCGTGCATCGTAAGCCCGGAAAATAAGATCCTTTCCTTAGGCTACAACGGGATGCCCATGGGCTGCAGCGATGACGAGATGCCCTGGGAGCGGGAGGGTGCCCCCCTGCAGACCAAGTATATGTATGTCTGCCACGCCGAGCTGAACGCCATCCTCAACAGCGCCCACAACAACCTGAAGGGTGCCCGGGTGTATGTGACCCTGTTTCCCTGCAACGAGTGCACCAAGGCCATCATCCAGTCCGGCATTGCCGAGGTGGTGTACTACGGCGACAAGTACCACGACAGCGATTCCAGCATTGCGGCGCGGTTCATGTTCGAGCACGCCGGTGTCCGGCTGACCCCCTATAAGCCCACCGGACGCCGGGTAGAGTTGGAGCTGTAAGCTCCCCGTTTCCCGCACTTAAAGATATTGGTTATGTACGAGTGCCTACGCCTACTTGCATAGGCACTCATATCCTTTTTTTTACTCAATTTTGCCGATAAAGCGATAGTAGATGTCAATATCCTGCTCACGCATACCGTCCACGGTGGTTGCTTCGTGAATAACGATCTTCTCAATCAGCGTATTCAGAAGCTCCGCTGTCAGTTCTGTAGGGTTTGCGTATTGCTTGATAAGAGAAATCCAAGTCTCCGCATCGACAGTTGTTTGCTTTTCAGATTCAAGCTCGGCAGACAGCCTTTCGATCTTCTCGACAAGCTCCTGCTGCTCGGTCTGATATTTCTGAGACATCATGTTGAAGTTGTATTCCGTGATACGACCATCTGACCAGTCCTCATACAGCTTCGCAAACTTGCGGTCAACCTCTGTTCTGCGCTTCTCGGCTCTCGTGAGTTCTGCACTCTGCCTTTTGGCATTGGCAGCAAGCTCCTGGTCACTTGCTTTCAGCAGCCGATGCAGAAGTGCCTGTTCATCCACCTGCGCCTGTCTCGACAAATCCTGTATTCTTGTCAGAACGTAGTGGTAGAGGTAGTCATAACGGATATAGTGGGCAGAACATTGTCTTAACCCTTGCCCATATTGGCTGCAAGTGTAATGGCTGTACGGTTTCTTGTTCTGGTTGTTCGTACCGAAGCGCATCGACCATCCACAGTCCGCACACTTCACCAGACCGGAGAAGATCTGCGTGGTAGCGTCCTTTTGCTGTCTGCGGCGGCTGGCGATCTGTTCCTGCACCTGCTTAAAGACTTTCTTGGAGATAATGGCTTCGTGAGTATTTTCTACCCTAAACCATTCCTCTTGCGGCTTGCGTACTTTCTTCTTGTTCTTGTAAGAGATATTGGTCTGCTTGTTGTGTACGCTGTTGCCGATATAGGTTTCGTCTTTTAGGATGCTCTTGACCTGTGCCAGCGTCCATGCGTAGGACTTTTCCACCGGTGCGCCCTCGTAGATATGAGCGAATTTCCCATATCGCTGATAGTTCAGCCATCCGGCAGTAGGAACCTGTTCTTCCACCAAAACTCTTGCGATTTTGGCAGCACCTGCTCCATGATAGGCAAGGTCAAAGATTTTCTCGATAATCCAGCGGGTCTCCACATCAATCACAATGGCGTTCTTGACTTCGGGATGTCGGATATATCCAAGGGGCGCATAGGTGAAGATGCGTTCTCCTGCGGCAAACTTGGCATGGAGGGCGGTCTTGACCTTGCGGCTGGTGTCCTTGGCAAACCATTCGTTGAACAGATTTTTGAAAGGAACAAAATCGGACAAGCCTTTCTTGGTATCCTCGTTCTCAGACACGGCGATATATCGCACCTGTTTGTCCGGGAACTCATATTCCAGATAGTAGCCGACCATGATATGGTCACGCCCGAAGCGGCTGAGGTCTTTGGTGACAATGCAGTTTACTCGCCCTGCATCCACATCTGCCATCATACGCTTAAAATTCGGTCTTTCAAACGTAGTCCCACTCCATCCGTCGTCGATGTACTCACCGACCACATGAAGATCGTTGTCCTTTGCGAATTGCTGTAAAATGGTGCGCTGGGTCTCGATGGATACGCTGTCGCCATAATTCTCGTCATCACGGCTCAGTCTCATATATAGTGCTGTATTGTACGGTTGTTTCATTAAAAATCCTCCTGTTCGTGAAACAACCCACGCTTACAATACTTCGCTGAGTATATTATACCGTAAGCGTGGGTCTGATTCAATTCGATTCTGTTAACATTTCTCCGAAATTTATGCGGACACGGTTTTTCCTGCGGCGAAGCGGACAACATTTTCAATCAGAGTGTCCATTGTCTTGCCGCTGGGAGAAAAGAACTCGGATACCCTTGTGCGGGTATTTCCACAATAAAAATACTTCGTTCCGTCGGGCTCGGTGACATAGAACGAAGTATTCTCTACAGTAGGCTCCGGCTCATATTCTCCATGCATCCTGCACCATTCGTCCTCCTGCTCCTTGGGAGGATAGAACATCGGCTCATAGCAGTCGCAGATGTCGATAAAGGAACAAGCGTCAACAAGCTCCCAAAGCGTAAGGTCATCACGCATCATCATTTTGTTAAGCTGGGTTACAGTATAAGTTTTGTTTTTCTTCTTCATAGGCAAAATCCTTTCTTAGCGGTTAATATCGTGTTTCTGTGTGCTACGGTGGGTGTACGCCTTGATGATCTCCGGCGGGATGCGGTCAAGAACACCCTTGATACGCTCATAGTCGTTCAAAAGTCTGGCTTCCTGCAACTTTTTGAGCGTACTCTGCTGTTCACTCTTTTCCAGAGCTTCCGTCAGCTCGGCGTTTTCTTTCTCCAAGGCTTTCTGTTTTCCGCTTGCAGCCTTGAAGAACTTTTCGTATTTCTTCATCTGCGTTTCCATGGCGGCAACGTCGGGGATATACTTTTCAAGGAACGCAACGATCTGTGCAGTCTTGTCCTTGTAGTTGGTGAATTTCACGTCAGAGAGCATTTCGACGAGTTTGTCATGCTGCTTGTTCAGACGTGCCATCTGCTTAAATACCCTTGTAGGAATGTGCTTACGCCCGGTTTCGCTGGCAGTTTCGCCACGCTCCAGAGTAGGATATTTCTTTACCATGTGTTCCCAATACTTGTCCTGCCATTGTGTCAGCTTTTTCTTATTTCCTGCAATATCCTTGGCACTCAGCCTTTTATCTTCTGTCAGCGGAACAAAACAAAGGTGCATATGGGGAGTTTCCTCGTCCAGATGCACCACAGCGGATATAATGGTTTCGGGAGCTTGGTTCTGCTTGATGAACTCCAACGCTTCACCGAAGAACTCTTTCAGTTCGGAGCGCTTCTTACCCTTGAAGAACTCAGGTGTCGCCGTAAACAGAGCTTCCATCACACGGATGCTGTCAGAACGGGTACGGCATCCGGCTTCCTTGATCTGACGGTTAGACTCGGCTCTGTATCTGTCCTGCGGCTTAATCAAGTGGAAATTGAGGTGCGTGCGGGTCGGGTCAATGTCGGGATTGCTGGCGTAGGTTTCTTTGGTGCGCTCGTTATGAGCTTCGATCTGACTGATCTCCGGTCCCTTGTACTTGGCAAAGCGCATAATTGCGTAATGAGGTACTTGTGCTGCCATTATTTGTCACCCCTCTTTCTCCATACGATTTCAAAGCCCAGCACCTCCGCAAGCTGTACCGCTTCGGTATAGCGGAGCGATTCACGCTGGAGCTTGTTGGATAGATTGGAAACGCTGTCGCTCCATCCGTACTCATCTGCCAAGAGATCAACGACCTCCTGCATGGTCATGCCCTGCCGTACAATGTACGACTTTATCTCATTTCTCAAATTCGATTTCATATAAAAATTCCTCCATAAATTCGTGATATTGGTTTTCTGTGCGGTGAACTGTTGTCACTGATGAATGACATTTTCAAAGACGGTGTTTTCCTCTCAGATTTCGCTCTGCGTAGTCCTGTTCATAACAGCACCCTATCGTGATTACTGTTTTATGGGAAAACAGACCGAACAGGAAGAAACACCACATATCCGTGAATTGGCTTTACTGCTTGGTAAATCACCGAATGATGATTTTGATACTTCCTGCGGTGTAAATTTTCACGGATTGCACAAGGCTTGATTTTCAATGCCTGTTTTTACCTCCACTCCCGAAAGGCATATAGGGAGAAAGCAAAATTTGCCGTACGTACCGTACAGTACGTACAGCACTTTTTCACTTCTCTTACCATTTCAGTAACGGTGTCTTTGCCAGCACCTCGATACCCACAAATCCACGCACCCGCTTTCCCCCGGCGTAGATGTTGTTGGTGGCTTCCACATTGTACAGGCGTTCATTCTGTGCAAGCTCGGAGCTGAGCCTGCTTGCTGACAGCGGTTTGCGTACATTGTCCTCACACCACAGCTTGTAGGCTTCATAGATTGCCTTGGAGCTTGCTTCGCTGTCTGCCTTGAAACGGATATACCCCTCCGATTGCAGGAACTCAATGACATTGTTGCTGCTGCGTTTGACCGTTTCCACGTTCTCCCTGGCTTGTCCGCTGATGGTAAAGCGGTAGTTGTTGGCAAGCAGACGATACAGCCCCTCCATGCACCACAGGAAGATACCTTCGCTTTCCTGCATCAGCTTCTCGGCAAGGAACGGATCGTCCATTCTATCAACGGGTCGCTCTTTGGTGGTCAACACGATCTGGCGGCGAAAGAATCCATCCGACTGGTCATGGAGTGCAGTCAATGCTCCGTTGCCAAAGCATAAAAAACGGGCGTACAGCAGGCTTTGGTAGCTCTGTACACCCTTGCGTTCCATATCCATTTTACACTCCGCTGTGACGATGGACTTGATATAGTTGGTTTTGGGAAGTGCGCTCATATCCATATCATCGTCCACCATAAGAAGCTTGCTTTCCAGATCGGCTCGGCTGAAACGGTTGTTTTCGATCTTTTGGATGCTTGTGGTATTCATGCTGTCACCGAGAATGGAGCGCATCACCAGACCGATACGGCTTTTGCCCTCGCCGCCCTTGCCGATCAGCATGAGCATCTTCTGACCCTTGGTGGAGGGTATCAGACAGTAGCCGAGATATTCCTGCAAGGTGGGAATGTCCTCCGGTACGAGCAGATCGGACAAAAAATGCAGCCATCGTTTCGGCTGCGGTGCGTTTGGGTTATATGCCACTTTCAAGCGGTTGTTGCAGTAGGTCTTATCCTCGGTAAATGTGCCGTTCAAGAAATACGTGCCGTTTGCCACATGAATACGGTCTGTTTCCACGGGCAGCGGCGGCGAGTATGCCATGAGTTTCAGACTGGCAAGCAGATTAGATACCGTCTTGGCAACGCCATTTGTCAGACAGCCTCGCACTTCGTCCAGTATCATTTGGCTGATCTCGCCCTCATCCTCAACGATGCCGTCCACCGTAAACAGGCGACCACGGACACATTTCATGGGATGAAGCCGTAAGAAATACCGGCAGAACATGACTTCGTTGATGTTCTTGCCATCAAACCAGAACGCCCACTCGCTGTCCTCGTCCATAGCTTCATCGTGTAAAATCTTTTCTTCGTTCATAGGCTTTTTCCTCCTTCTTCACTTTTTTCAGATACGTTTGTAGCTTTTTCAGCTTGTCATCGGTCATCAGCATGTCAATCACCCCAGTACGCTCATAGGAATCTCCCATAATCAGCAGATCCACCAGATACTCCACATAGGACAGATGGTGACAAGCTTGAACAAACCTGTCATGCGGTGTGTCTTCCGGCGACCTCGGTGCATACAGCACTTTCCACTCCTGCAGGAGCTTGTAATACTCCATGAGCGCAGAAAAGCACAGCTTCTCATTTTCTCTGAGTTGCTGTGCTTCGCTTTTCCTATTCTGTTTTTCCTGCATTGCTTTGTCGGGCGGCTTGTCCTGCGTGATACCGAAATCGTATGCCAGCTTTTGTGCGGCTTCATACAATTTCAGACCAAAGAGCTTTGCCGTGAGGTCGATTACGTCCCCATGCTCGCCGCAAGCGTAGCAATGGTAGTGGTCATCGTCCACAAACAGGCTCGGATTGCGGTCATTGTGGAACGGGCAGAGTGCTTTTCCATGACGGTTGACCTCCACGCCGTACCTTGCCGCCGCTTCTCTTGTGTTGATGCTTGTCTTTACTGTTGCGAATACATTCATTCAGTTCCTCCATAATTCTTATTGATAGGGACGATTTTTCATCCCCTCGTGTATATTATGAGGAAAATCGAAAAAAACAGGCTAATGGCATGACAAGCTCATTTCAAAAAACATGACAAGGTATTTCAGCACAAAACAGCGTAAAATATTGGATGAATACGGCGGAAAAATCAGCCGGTGTTCTTTATTCTGTCACATTTGTATGGTATAATAGAAGAAATCAAAAAACATGACAGAATGGAGGCAGGCGCATGAGTATCCTAAAACGAGAATTACTGACCCTTGATTTCTGGCAGGACAAAGCGACCTATGCCGGACACACCTTGCCTACGGGCAGTATCGGTTGTGCTGCCATGAATATCACCGACGAGCAGATCGGGCAGCTCATACAGCTTTCCATTCCTCTGGCAGCGGTTGTGGAACTGATAAAAGTCGGAACACCTACGGTAGAACACTTCGCCGCCGCAAAGGAAAGCGTGCTACAGATTACGCAGATGATGCGCTCTATGTATCCGTTTTCACTATTTGACTTTCCCTCTGACGGGCATGATATTCAGCTGATCTTCTCCGATGAATATATCGAAAACTCCATTGCCTACATAAATGCGGCACAGGAAATCGGTATAGGTGCAGCCTTTGACGAACAGTACAAAAAGGGCGTGGGCGTTGTAAAGCTGGTAAACGAACTGGCGCAGCTTGGCGGCACTTTGATGATCTACAAGCATGGCATGATTGACTTTGCCCATAAGCTCCACCACAGCAAGCGAACACCAGAGGGCTATGCAGAAACCTTTGCAGAACATTTCAACGCTACGCCTACCTTGTCATTGGATAATCCTATGTGGATGCAGTTGACCAATACCACCATGCAGTATGTGTCCGCTGTCATGCCGGAGAAAGGCATACCGCAGCTTGTGAAGCGTATGCACTACGTTTCCTTTGTTGGAATGTTCCGTTCCGATCTGTTTGAGGGATTGTGTGTCGGTCATGCACCGAGGAAATGTCCCATCTGCGGCAAATGGTTTCTGACCACCGATGCAAGGCAGACCAAATACTGCGGAGGACTTGCGCCGGGGGACAAGCTCAAACGCACCTGCCGTCAGATCGGCAATCTCAAAGGCAGAGAGCAGAGAGAGCTTGCGGACGATCATCCGATTAGGGCAATCTACACACGCCGCCTGAACACGATCACGCAGTATCTCCACCGTGGAACTCTGGACGAGCAGACCGCCGCCGTGATGAAGCGTCTGGCAAGAGATAAATTTGATCTTGCAATTGAGGATGTTGCCTATGCCAACGGCAACTATGAAAAAGAAATGACACAGGATGCTTTGCTGAATGAAGCAATCAAAAAACTTTGAACTTGGAGGTTTTATGAAAACACGAAACGATTTACTCTGGAGCATTAGTTTATTTGTGATTGGTATTGCAACAATCATATTAGCTGGTTTAAAAATTGTCGGAGTAGAATTACCTGATGTGTTGATCAGAATTATTGGTATCGTAGATTTAATTTCTCTACCAGTATTAACTTATACCACGGTAATTAAAGTGAAGAGAAATAAGAAATAGGAGTCAAAACTATTGCGTTGAGAGGAGGTGCGCCTAATGTCCGAAGAACGCTTCTGGAATACCGATGAATATGCCAGCACAGCTAAATTCGCTGTGCAGGACGGATCTATGACCATGCGACAGGCAGGGCGCATCTTCCATCTTGACCCTGCGCCGCCCAAGGTGGAGGACATCAACGATTACATCATTTTCGCTATCCGTGAAAATGATCTGAATTACTTTACATACTTCCTCCATCACTATGAGCCAAGGCTGAACAAGCGAGTGTACCGCTTCCTGCTGACCGAGGGCATTGACCGTTATGACCCTTGGCGTTTTCTGGATTACAAGCTGAGTTGCGTTCTTGCTATGTTGGAGTGTTTACCGAATTACGTTTCCGACAAGGGCGCAGACTTTCTGACATACGCCCATCACTTCATTGGCAACGCACTTCTGGATTGCCGCCGACAGGAAGAAGCAGGCTCATTCAAATCTCTGGACGAATACAAAGCCGCCCGTGGCATTGCATGGCTTTACAACAATTCCGGCAAGAGCACAAAGGAAGTCATTGCCGAATACGCTGCCGAACAGAACTGCACCGAAGAAACTGCCGCCGAATATCTGACCCTTGCAAGGCAGAACCGCAGCCGTGTTCCGTTTTATTCGACCATGCAGGATGAGGACAGCGAGGAAACGGGCGAGGATGTTACCCGTGACGATAGCTGGAACTATGCAGACATTCTCTGGAATGGTGTTCGTGCCGATGCGGTGCAAGCAGCCTTTGACAAGCTCAGCCGAAAGGAAAAGTTCTTCCTTGAAAAGAGAAATGCCATCTGCATGAACTGCGGACGGGTGATGCCGTGGGACGAGCGTTATTCGTTTGAGCAGCTTGCTACCGCTTACGAGTACAGCACCACCAGCGGCGCAGAGCGAGCTTACAAAAAGATCGTGGACAAGCTGACCGGACTTCTGGTGGATGCCGGTGTTCTCGGTGTGGTGGAATTAAAGCTGACCGAAAAAAACAAAAAAATCGCCGTCGCTGCATACGAGTACAAAGCAGTACATCGGTATGCAAACGACGACGATGAATGGGGCGAAATCCGTTTTGACTTTTCTGCCGGAACAGCGCAGATCGTAAATCTGGCAGACGGCGATTTGAGCAGAACGAACGTCTTTGCAAAAATCGCAATCCGTCAAATTCAGAAACTCTCCATGAGTGAGCTTCCAAAGAAATTGACGATTCCCTTTGAGTTGGAGCAGGAGAAAATACGGTGTGGGAGCTGATCGCTGCGGCGGGTTTTTATATACCTCTTGCGCCCCCGTTGGCACAGCAAATCTTTCCGCTTCGCTGCAAGATTTCCTATGCCAACTACACACGAACAGCCAGATTTTGCTCATAGCAAATTCCTTGTCTTTTGTAGCTTACAGCCCACAAAATCCGCCTGTTCTGCTGACGCCGAAAAGTGTCTGTCTGGCGTGGGACAGCCCCTTTCCAGCGTCAGCGGTCGCAAAAGGTATAACACACTAGACTTTGCAAGCAAAATCGTGTGCCAACAGGGATGCTTCTCGCCCCTATTGGAAACCCTGAGCCAAAGGATTGCATCCCTCTGGACACCCGCATATTTTCCTCGAAAATGGTACCCAAACTGTAAAAATGCAGTTTGACACCTTTCCTCAGAAAATACAAAACCGCTGCAATCTCCATCCTTGCGAGGATGAAAGATTACAGCGGTTTACTATTCTATGCCAGTCTTGATGTGTTGAACAAAAGCCCAATTAACTTCTTTACAACATGAAATGCAGAGTGGCTTGCCATAGAATATTATTCTTTTACTTTTCTAAAAGTAATAAGAAATGCACCTTTCCACTGGGTTGAAGTCGCCATATAATTATAGGTCACAAGTTCCCAGCCGTCAGAATATTTCTCGTTGATAAATTTATCCAATTGTTCAATATCTTTTTCGTCTGCTTTGTCTGAAAACCACTTAAAAGAAGCTCTTAAAATTTCTGTCTTGTAAATATACATATCTATACCTCCATAAATTGGGACTTTTTTAGTCCTTTTTCTACTTATAAATGGACACACCATATTCCTTTGCAATATACGGGAATGAAAACTACAGCGGTTTTCATTTTTGCCGCAATACAATTTTTCCAAAAAGGACTTGCGGCAAATTTTGCATTGTATGTATGATATTACAGCGGTATCACACTTGCAACAATCAGTGCCGTGCAACCCACAGCCAATAGAATCATACCTACATTCACATATACTGTCGTAAACCGACTTCCCTTGGGCAATTCCATCTCTGACGGAGCAAAGGACACTCTGCGCTTATTGATGCACAGCAGGACAAGCCCAGCAATAGCAAGTCCGATCAGCACCACCACATAGGCACCGAAGCCAATAAGCCACGGCATGATCGGCTCCAAAGCTGCTAAGTCCAAGGTTTCCATCGTATCCAGAACAGCAATTTTCTCTAAAAACAGCGGTCCGATTACGCTGCCAATAAGGTTTATTAGCATATGAAGACCGATGCTGTACCGAAGCTTTCCGGTTTTCAGATACACATAGCCAAAGACCAACCCCAATGTAAAGGCATAGAAAAGCTGAGACAGGTTTCCGTGGAACAAGCCAAACATCAGAGCAGAGGTAATGACAGCCAGCTTTTCTCCATAGATGTGCATACGGTCAATTAGCTGCTTGCGGAAGATATACTCCTCAATCACAGGAGCCAGGATCACCATAAACAGCACTTTAGGAAGGAGCGCATTATCCGTGGCGTAGCCCAAGATCGGGTTTCCTGCGGACACTCCGGGCAGCAGTTGCAGCAAAGCAGTAATGATTGTGCCAAGTATATTACCGGCGTACATCATAAAGATGCAGATGATAGCCGTAACAATATATCTGCTCGGTTTCAAATCATGCTTTTCCAGAGGTTTGGCAGGAACTTTACGCAGAAGTAACAGCCCAATGGGAACCGCTATCAAATAAAGCGGTGCAAAGGTGATAAGCCACATTCCCCAAGAATGCGCCATCACTTGCGGGCATACAGCTCCGATTACATACACCAGGAGAATCTGAGCAACGGTGCCTATGCCAAGAATTGAAAAAGTACCGATACCGAGCTTTGAAAAATGTTTCTTAGCTTCTTTCAGATTTCCTGTAAAGGGCATTTCCGGTGTGTATTTCTTGCCGTCCTTCGGTTCGAGGAACAGCGGTGACAGGAAGAAGAACACCAAACCAAGCAGAACATTGATGATCGTGCATCCAACGGCAGCTAATACCGGCTGGTCAAAGGTCAGACCTATCGCCATGATAGCGACATCCGGAAGCAGACCAAAGTAAATAAACATGATCTGAACCAACTGCTTCACCATTTTGCCTGCAGATACCGGAACAGAAAATCCGATAAACGCCCCGACCGTCGTTGCGAAGAAATCAACCGAAACAATCAGTGGGAGCCATGCCAGAGCAATCAACATATTCTCGCCTAACAAAAGTGCCGAAACGATCACCGCAGGCAACAAATCCAAGAAACAATTTGCTGTACCGCCCATCAACGACCAAAACAGCTTACCCCAGGTGCTTTCAGGAATCAGCAAGAAATGATCCATCTCCGTATCCTGTTCCAGAGGATTGCCCATAGCACGGAAGAAGGTAAGAACACCCAATGTCAAAATGACAGGAATCAAGCCCTCTGTCTGGATGACAAAGCGGCACAGAACAGCAGCACCAACTGCTGCGACCAGATATGTTTCCGAGGTCTTTGTAAAAATACCAAAGTGGGCAAAACGGAAACGGTTGTACATGGCTTTATGGAAAAATACGTTTGCACCGGAACCGTGTCGCATACCATCCCGCCGCAGATTGTCGCTGCGGTCTTTCTTGCGCTTGACAAGGGCAACACCGCCCTTTTGCGACTGTGCGGCGGCAAGCAGCTCTGCCGTTTCCTCGGACTTAGCCATAGCGTCCTCATAAAAGTCTGCCTTAATGTGCCAAATGATATAGGTGAGCAGGACACCGCCAACTACGATTGCGGCAAGACTCACCAGCAGCCCCACAATGTTACCCTCTATGGCAAACATACAGAATCCCTTCAGCCAACCCCACAGCGGAACAAAACGAGAAACCGAACTATTGAAGAAGCCTGTAGCTGCTATCAAATAATGATCTCCGCTTGTCTTCCAGTACAGGAGAAAAGCACCTGCAAGCACCAGAAGAAATGCATAAATACCATTGCGAAGATGGTTTTTCAGTTTCACATGGGTAGAACATACAATGTACAAAAGAATCTGCAACAGCTTACCGATCACGATTGTCAGACACCATGTAGCGATCATTGCCAGTGCCACCCAAATGCTCAAGCCAAGATTCAACACCAAATTTGGCAGTTGGAATAACAAATATACACTTGCCAGAATACTTGTACCGAGCTGCGTCATCAACCGAAACAGCAGAACGGACTGCGGCTTCATTGGTGACGAGAATAGCAGATTCACGTCGGCAGGCAGAAAAATCTTGCTGCCGTTTTTGTCAGCACTGATTGCTTGAAAGACAAAGACTACAAGAATAATCCCGCCCACGACAAGTTCGACGATTTCCTCCGGTTCTATGCCGAGCTGTTCCATAGCGCCGGGTTCTTCTGGGGTTATTTCGCTCTCAACGATTTCTTCGTCCTCACCGGATGCATCATCCAACATGGCGGCGCCAACACCGATTAAAGCGCCAACGGCCATGCAAATAACAAGGAAAATCAGAACCCATGTTTTGAATAGCTTGCGGAGTTGGTTTACAAAGGAGTGCCATGCGTAATATCCAAATAATCTCATAGAATCAGCCCTCCTGGGATGCGGTATCCTCACTGTGCGACATAGCGTCCCGACCGATTCCCTCTGTTACATCAAAAAATAGCTGTTCCAGCGTTCTGCCATCCTGCTCCAATTCCTCACGAGTCAAGTTGGCACGAATCTGACCGTCCTGCATGATAATCGTGCGATCCCAAAGCATATCCACACTGTCGATGATGTGGGTACTGACGAGCAGAGTCTTTCCATCATTACGCATTTGCTCGATGATGCTTTTCAGTTGCTTAATGGCATGGGGGTCTAATCCGATCATGGGTTCATCGAGCAGCAGCATCTTGGGTTCCGACAGCAATCCGAGGCAGATATTCAGCTTTTGCTGCATACCCTTGGAAAGCTCGTCACCGAATTTCTTTCGCTTATCATTCAGTTCAAAACGGTCAAACAACTCGTCCACTCGCTGTTTGTAATCCGTCAAACGGTAAGCACGAGCCAAAAACTCCATGTGTTCCGATACAGTCAAGTTCGGATAGAGGGAGGGCATTTCTGGTATGTAACCGAGCAATCTCCGGGCATCGGTAGTCTTGTTGGGAAAACCTCCAACTGTGATTTCACCATCATAGCGCAGAAAACCGATGATAGACTTCATAATGGTGCTTTTGCCTGCACCATTCGGACCCAGCAGAACGGTAACGCTACCGGGATCTAAGTGAAAACTTACATCGTTGCAAGCTGTCACCTTTGCGTATTTTTTAGTTACATGAGATACATTTAACATGATATATTTCCTCTCTATATTTTGCGGGTTCATTTGGGACATTAATTTATCACTAATCTATTACTTTAAATATTTCTTACTTGTTTTTCTTTTCACAGTTTATCTCAAAAACGTAACATTTGTTATTCATCATCTTTATCGTATGCCTGTTCTAACATTCCATCTTCATCTAAATAAACTACATCGTCTTTTGAGAAGTTTTCTGACTCCATCTGTCCTTTGGGAACAATAACAGTGCTTTCTTCCCCTGCCTTGTTAACAATGGTTATTATGTATTCTCCATTCTGATCATTTTGATTTATGTCTTTTATGGTATAACCGCTTTCTTCCAGTTGTTTATTTACTTCCTTATCCGTCAGCGAACCAAGCACAAGACCAATCGCCATGCCGATACACATTCCCATACTACTTCCCATAGCCACATTGCCAAGCGATGATCCCAAAGCTGCCCCAATGGAAACACCGAAGCACATTCCCAACGCCATTCCCAGATTCCTGTTTTTATTCGTTTCTTTCATATCATTTCCTCTTTTTCGGTTCGTGTAGTTCTTCGTACATTGTCTCGAATAATTCCATCAAAAAAATAATGTGTGCTCCTTTTTGACAGTATATTTCATTCTTGCGTAAAATAAAAAAGTGCGTGACCGAAGCCACGCACCGAAAAACGCAACCTCCGATTGTCGCCAAACAAAGCCCAAACAGAAAAGGAAAACCCTTGTTACCATCTGAGTGGAGTTGCGCTTTTACCGAACTCATATCAGATGATAACCAAAAAAGGGTATAGTATCCCCTTGGTAAAAAGTAGTCCTTTTCCTTATTCAGCTTTGTTTGGCTAAAATATTATAGCACAAAATCGTCGAAATTACAATAAATCTCAGAGAAAATTTACAATGTTCACAAAAAAATCCGTCCGCAAGATGATTCTTACGGACGGACAACAATCAGTTATCTAAAGTTTTATACTCTGTGACGGTTTTCAAATAGGTTTCAGGATCACCGTTCAGTATCAGATCGGCATATTCAAGCGGTGCATTGTAAATCAAATAATCAAGCTCCGACCTTTGATACATATTGTCAGCAACCTCATTCTCCACGGCAATCGTATCAATCGCAATCATGCTGCCATCTGTAAATTTCAGTTCAACACAGCAGTTATCGAAGTTATATTCGCAGGATATAAGGCGTTTCATAGGGTTTACCTCCAAAATTGTTTTGTTTGGAAGTAATGTAAGCGTGGGTTTTGTGGTGGTATCTTTAAGTTTGGGAAACTCCTCTTGACCTTCCCGATGTAACGTACTATAATAGAGCCATAGCTTGAATAAATATTCAAGAGCGTTTGCATAGAGAGGGAAATATACAATGGAACTGAAAAATCGCAGCTTTTTGAAGCTATTGGACTACACCCCTGCCGAGATCGGGCAGCTGCTGGAGCTGGCCGCTGACCTGAAAGCCAAAAAGAAGGCCGGTATCCGTCACGACCAGCTGCGGGGCAAAAACATTGCCCTGATCTTTGAAAAGACCTCCACCCGCACCCGCTGCAGCTTTGAGGTCGCCGCTCACGATCTGGGCATGGAGGTCACCTACCTTGACCCGTCGGGCAGCCAGATCGGCAAAAAGGAATCCATTGCCGACACCGCCCGGGTGCTGGGCCGGATGTTTGACGGCATCGAGTACCGTGGCTACGGCCAGCAGATCGTGGAAGAGCTGGCGCACTACGCTGGTGTTCCGGTGTGGAACGGCCTGACCAACGAGTTCCACCCCACCCAGATCCTCGCCGACTTCCTCACCATCCGGGAGCACTTCGGCCGCCTCAAGGGCATCAACTTCGTTTACTTCGGCGACGCCCGCTACAACATGGGCAACAGCCTGATGGTGGGCTGCGCCAAGATGGGCCTCAACTTCACCGCCTGCGCCCCCAGGAAGTACCAGCCGGACGCTGCACTGGTGGAGCAGTGCAAGGCCATCGCCGCCGAGACGGGTGCGGCCATCTCCTTCGAGGAAGACCCTGCCAAGGCCGCAAAGGGCGCAGACGTCCTCTACACCGACGTCTGGGTGTCCATGGGCGAGCCGGTCGAGGTCTGGGCCGAGCGCATCAACGACCTGGCCGCATATCAGATCAACCAGAACCTGATGAATATTGCCGGCCCCAGGGCCGTGTTCATGCACTGCCTGCCCGCCTACCACGACCACAAGACCGCTGTGGGCAAAGAGATGGGCGAGCGCTTTGGCCGCGATGCCATGGAGGTGACCGATGAGGTATTCGAGGGCCCCCAGAGCATCGTCTTTGACGAGGCCGAAAACCGGATGCACACCATCAAGGCGGTCATGGCAGCCACCTTGGGATATCAGGAATAACGAGATAAGCCCGGAAGGTTCGCAGACCCTCCGGGCTTATTCTATCTGAAAATAATTTTCCGCTTAGCAATCATTCCGAAACTGCATTCTGCAGTTTCAGCACGCCTGCCTGCGTCAGGCGCTTACGCAGCAGCGCACCCACGATGCAGGACACCACGATCTTTGCAAGATCCAGCGCAATAAAGGGGTAGACGCAGACGGTCAGCGCGTAGCCCAGCTCGCACTGCATCTGGAACACGAACCATGCCGTGCCCAGCACATAGCAGGCGGCATCGCCCAGCACCAGACCCACAGCGGAGACCACCGGGTTGCCCTTGCTCTTTTCAATGAACATCCCGCCGATGAAGGCCAGCAGCAGATAGCCCACCAGATAGCCGCCGGTAGGGCCTGCCAGCTTGGCAAGGCCGGCACCGTAGCCGGAGAACACCGGAATACCGATGGCGCCCAGCACCAGATAGATAACCACGCTCAGGGTACCGAACTTCGGCCCCAGCAGCCATGCGGTCAGGCAGATGACAAAGTTTGCCAGCGAGATGGGCACGGCTCCGATGGGCACGGTCAGCGGGCCCAGCACGCACAGCACGGCAGCCATCACCGCGGTGACAGCCATCTGATAGGTAGTCAGTTTTTTGTCTTTCATGGTCAGTTTCCCCTCTGTTTTTTCGTTTTGTAAGGCATCCGTGCCCGAGTATACCGCACCGATGCGCCGCAGGTCAACGGAAAAGTTTGCAAAGGGTTTACAATCAATAGATATATTGTAATCCGCCGAAAAATATGATATTCTAAGAATACGGCGCTGATTGCATAATCGGTGGTCATGCTTTCCCATCCCGCAGCACTGCTTCTTCCTGTACATGGAACGAACCAGCGGCTTGTGGGAGGAGAACTTTTTTGAGCCAAGTCTCCCCAAGCCCTGAAG
>ENA-UADM01000186-UADM01000186.1-human-gut-metagenome-genome-assembly--contig:-NODE-186-length-16988-cov-5.191283_pt1 | contig 16988 bp, 13 predicted proteins | sample MGYA00244258_ERZ654254 | MGnify/ENA primary metagenome ERZ654254 (study PRJEB26926, sample SAMN06165234) | human gut metagenome | biome: ENVO:00009003; feature: ENVO:2100002; material: ENVO:00002003...
ATATTAAAACCGCTTCCGAAACAAAATTCGGAAGCGGTTTTTTTGTGTTATTTCAATGCATCTAGAAGAGCCTGAACTCTGTCTGTTTTCTCCCATGCAGCTCCGAGATCCTCACGTCCGATGTGACCGTACGCTGCAAGCGCCTTATACTGAGGCTTTCTTAGATCCAAATCTTCTATGATCGCCGCAGGACGGAGATCAAATACCTTGTTTACTGCCTCTGCAAGCTTTTCGTCAGGATATTTTCCTGTACCGTAGGTATCTACCATTACGGAAACGGGACGGGCAACGCCTATAGCGTAGGCAAGTTCAACCTCGCATTGCTTTGCAAGACCTGCCGCTACAATGTTTTTTGCAGCATATCTCGCCGCATATGTTGCGGAGCGGTCTACCTTAGTCGGATCCTTTCCTGAAAAAGCTCCGCCTCCGTGACGGGCGTAGCCGCCGTAGGTATCGACAATGATTTTTCTTCCGGTAAGACCGCTGTCGCCCTGAGGGCCTCCGACTACAAAGCGTCCTGTAGGATTTACAAAATAGGTAGTATTTTCGTCAAGCAGCTCTGCAGGAATAACTGCCTTAATTACATATTCGATTATGTCTTTTCTTATCTGCTCCAGCGATACGGCTTCATCGTGCTGAGAGGATACGACAACAGCGTCAACTCTGACGGGCTTTGAGCCGTCGTATTCGACAGTGACCTGAGTTTTGCCGTCTGGACGGAGATAGCTGAGGGTTCCGTTTTTTCTTACCTCGGTAAGCTTAAGGGCAAGCTTATGAGCAAGAGAAATAGGCATAGGCATAAGCTCGGGTGTTTCGTCGCAGGCGTATCCGAACATTATACCCTGATCTCCCGCACCTATATCGAAAGCGTTTTCATCCCGCCCTTCTAGAGCATTGTCAACTCCCATAGCAATATCAGGAGACTGCTTGTCTATAGATGTCAGCACCGAGCAGGTATAGCCGTCGAAACCGTATTTAGCACGGTCATAGCCTATACCGATGACCGTATCTCTGACGATCTGAGGAATATCCACGACCGCCTTAGTTGTTATTTCTCCCATGCACATAACAAAGCCTGTTGTCGTTACTGTTTCGCAGGCTACTCTGGACATAGGATCCTGTGCCAGCATAGCGTCCAGTACGGCGTCGGAGATCTGATCGCATATCTTATCAGGATGTCCTTCCGTTACCGATTCGGATGTAAATAAACGTCTTGACATTTTTATTACCTCTTTCATTTTAGACTGTATGTTAAAAACCTATCAAGTAAATAAGAGCATTAAAAAAGACGCTTCATTCCGAAACGCCTGAATTTACTGAAAAATTCCTCATCTCCCGGAATACACCGCAGGAATTAGCACCTTAGCTTAATAACTAGGTTGCCGGGCTTCACAGGACCTGTTCCTCCGCCACTCTTGATAAGGTATTAAATTATAACAATATTATTATACAGCAATCGACCCGTTATGTCAATATGTATAAGAACTGAGTTGTAAATTTATTGTGAATGTCACAGCAGGATTTCTTCTGTGCTGAGATTTTCAAGCAGCTTTTTGCCGTTTTCTTCAATACGGTGCATGACCGCAGCGCCGGCCTTTTTTTGAATAACTTTTTCAGCGTCGCCTAGCAGGGCATGACATCTTTCCGTACGATGAAAATCTGTTCCCAGTACATGAACATAGCCGTCGCTGATCAGTTTAAGACAGTTCTTCCTGGAACGAAAAGTCATAAGCGAATCTGCATTTATCTGTCCTAAAACGTCAAGACTCATAAGCCTTGAAAGTTCCTTATAGCTCGTAAACGAAAGATACCGTTCTATATGGGCGATCATGACCTTGACGTCCGTAGTTCCGGTAATGCGTTCAATATCGCTGATCATATCATCGGTAATACGCGAATACGGCATTTCAAGAAGTATAAAATCAGTTCCCTCGAGACACAGTTTGTAAATTTCTTCGCTTCCGGCAAGTGCATGATTATAAAGCACCTCGGCTCCGGTAATTATTCTTGGGTGTTCAGGCTTTAAATAAGGCTTGATACGTTGAAGCGCATTATTCCTGTTTTCGAGAAAAATATCGATCGAGGTTTGACCGCAGTAGAAATGAGGAGTGGCGGCGACAATATCTACGTTATCTTCAGCCATTCGATCAAGTATTTTAACAGTTTCTTCCGTGCTTCCCGAACCGTCGTCGATCTGCGGCAGGATATGCGAATGAAAGTCTATTTTCACAGTAAACACCCCCGTTTTGATAATTATAGCATATGGCTCTTTTTATGTCAAACGGAAGAAAATTGAAAGCTTATTTTTTAATCCTTTTATTTTCATGTCCGCACCTGCGGTTCATGCATCTGCAGCAGTTACCGCAGCATTTTCCGCTGAAGCTGTCCTTGAGAAAGCGAATAAGTATCAGAACCGCAAGTATAATGAGCATAATACAGAAAGCAATTATAATGTACTTCATAAATTTCACCCAATAAAAAGTGAGCCGATCTGGTAAACTGCCAGAGCTGCTGCGTAAGCGACGGTGCATTGCAGAGCAGCGCTTGCCAAAGCCCATTTTAAACTGCCGGTTTCTTTTTTTATTGTAACAAAGGCTGAAATACATGGCATATACAGCAGGCAGAAGATCATAAAGCTGAAAGCCGAAAGGGGAGTAAAGACTGTTGAAATAGCGCCTGAAAGAGCAGCTTCATTGGGAGCGGAGTAAAGCACCAGCATGGTGCTTACAACGGCCTCCTTGGCTACCAGACCTGAAAGCAGCGAAACTCCCGCTTTCCAGTTCCCGAACCCTAGAGGAGCAAATACGGGAGCAAGAAAAGCTCCGATATGACCGAAAATACTTATCCCGCTGTCCTGAGTATATTCAAACGACGGAGTAAACGACTGAAGCGCCCAAATAACTATAGACATTGCAAAAATAACCGTTCCGGCCTTTATAATAAAGCCTCTGCATTTATCCCATGTGTTTTTGAGAACTGAAGAAAGCATAGGAAGACGATATGCAGGCAGCTCCATAACAAAAGGCGCCTGATTAGTTTTAAAGACGGTTTTTTTAAGGATCAGTCCTATAAGTATAGCAAGGGCAAAACCAGTTATGTACATTGAAAATACGACCAGTCCCTGATGAGCGGCAAAGAAAACTCCTGCGAACAGTGCATATACCGGAAGCTTTGCGCCACAGGACATAAAGGGTATAAGCAGTATCGTGGCACGGCGTTCATTGATATTTTCCTGGGTCCTTGTCGCCATTACTGCCGGGGTCGTACAGCCGAAGCCCATAAGCATTGGTATAAAGCTTTTTCCCGAAAGTCCCAGCTTACGCAGAAATCTGTCGGTTATAAATGCGGCTCTTGCCATATAACCGCTGTCCTCCAGTATTGAAAGACACAGAAATAATATACATATCTGCGGAAGAAAGGTCAGAATGCCTCCGACTCCGCTTATAACCCCGTCCGTTATCAGAGAAACCGTCCATTGAGGAGCGCCGGCCTTTTCCATAAAGCTCAGTACCGCAGGAGAAAGAATATTATTGAACAGCTTTTCAATAATATCGGATAAAAAGCTTCCGACCGGTCCGAAGGTAAGTCCGAATATAGAACCCATTATAAGAATAAAGATAGGCAGCGCAAGAAATCTGTTTGTAACTGCAATATCTATTTTATCAGATACCGTAAGCTTTTCCTCACTCTTGCCCTTTACTACACATTTTGCAGTAACGTTTTCTATAAAGCTGTAGCGTGCGTCGGCAAGCATTGTTTCGCGGTCGCCGTATCTTCCCGAACTTTCATACTTTTGCGCAATACGTTCAAGTGCAGCCGCTTTTTCAGCGCTCAGTTCAAGCTCTCCTACTGCGCTTTCGTCGCCCTCAAGGATCTTTGAAGCATAAAATGAATAGGGAAGAACTTTGTTTTCATCATAAATTTCGGAAAATATCTGGTTAAGCGCATTTTGGGTCTTATTGTCAAAGTTAATTTCGGGAGGTATGATATTATTTTCAATAACGTATGAGATCTGTCTCATGACTTCATCTATATTATCGCCTCTTCTGGCAGATACAGGTACTATCGGCATACCCAGAAGCTTTGATAGGTAGCAGGTATCTATAGAACCTCCCTGAGCTTTCACGTCGTCCATCATATTTATTACCAGGACCATTGGTATTCCAAGCTCGACCAGCTGTACGGTAAGGTAGAGGTTTCTTTCAATATTTGTACCGTCGATTATGTTAATTATTGCCTGAGGCTTTTCTTTTATAATGAAATCTCGGCTGACTATTTCCTCCATAGAATACGGTGAAAGCGAATATATCCCAGGAAGATCGACGATCTCAAATTTTCCGTCCTTTGTTTTGCCGGTCTTTTTTTCTACCGTAACTCCAGCCCAGTTTCCTACATACTGGTTTGAACCGGTAAGGGCGTTGAATAAAGTAGTTTTTCCGCAGTTGGGATTTCCCGCAAGAGCAACAGAATTCATGCGTCAGGCTCCTTACTTACCGTTATATTTTTAGCCTCGGAGCGTCTTATCGAAAGCATATAACCTCTCAGCTTTATTTCCAGAGGATCTCCCAGCGGTGCGACCTTATACAGCTTTACTCTTACTCCGGGAGTGATGCCCATATCTATGAGCCTGCGCTTCATTGCGCCCAGACAGTTCATTCTTGTTACTGTCGCATATTCACCGGCGTTGAGATCGTTAAGGGTGGCTTCTTTCATTAAAACATTTCCTTTCGTGGCGTTCGCTTAATACGGCGAAGGCTGAGTTAACCTTTGCTAACTTTAATTATAGCACAGCTTTAACAGAAAATCAACATTATCAGAAGAAAAATTTACGCTTTTTAAGTTCGCACTATGAAAAGGCGTTTTGCTATGTAATTATATTCAGCCTGTCTGGTATAAATTCAGAAATTTTTCAGCTGCTTAAACGTTTAACTATGATTATAAACAAAATTCGTAAATATCTTCTGTTTAATTTGCACATTGACAACGTTTACAGAAATGAATATAATGATTTGTATATAATGTGAGTGTTATAATGAAAGGAAAGTGATTAGCTTGACAAAGCTCAAAAGAGCGCTGGCAGTTACTGCCGCCGTTTTGTCAGCCTCCGCTGCTGCCGGCTGCGGAAATTCAGGTAATTCCAGCTCTGCTGTTACGACAGTACCTAAGGTTGACGTTAACGATACAGATCTTATAGAGAATATTCCGGACGAAGCGCAGAAGGAAATACTGTGGATGGGTACATACGATCTTAATCCTGCCGAGGGAGCGGATAAAACCGTTGAAATGACCTTGTTTAATAATAAGGGCGGAACAGTGAAGTTTTCACAGGTAAGCGACGGTGAAAAATTCGATAAGCTTGCAAGTGCGATAATGTCGCAGAAGGATGTGCCGGATATATTCAAGTATGAATGGCTGGCTTTTCCCTCTCAGGTTCTTAAGGATATGTACCAGCCTGTAGATTCGATAGTTGATTTCAGCGATCCTCTCTGGGCTGACGTTGCTGATACAGCAGACCAGTTCGTGCTCAAAGGAAAGCATTATGTAGCTCCTATAAGCTTTTCCGTAGGAACATTGTTCATGTACGATCACGCTCTTGTTGAGAGCGAAGGACTTGAAGATCCTTACGATCTTTATATGAACGGGGAATGGAACTGGGATTCGTGGCATGATATTATGACTGAGTTTGTTGAAAATTCTCCTGCAGGAGTTCAGAGATACGGAATAAACGGCTGGTTCCAGACGCAGGTCATTCAGCAGACCGGCAAGACGATGGTAACCTACGACGGAAATACATTTAAGAGCAATCTTAACGATCCTGATATTGAGCGCGCAGAAAACCTGCTTTACGACCTCGGAAAGAACAATCTTGTTTATACCGAGTGGGGCGGAACTGCTAAGCAGGTGCTGAAGGACGGAGATATACTGTTTTTCTGTATGGGACCGTGGGCAATGACTGGAAGAAACGGCCCGCAGGAGGGTGACGAATGGAGGATCGTTCCGGTTCCCAGCGACCCGAATACAGAGGAAAAATATATGACCTCGGATATGCTTGCATATATGTGGGTAAAGGGTTCAACTGCCGATGAGGCTGTAAAGACCTGGTACGAATGCTGCCGTATCGCACAGACCAGCGACGAGTACAAGGAAAACGGAAAGGAAAAATTCCTTAATGCAAATCCGAACTGGACTGAGGAAATGTATGACGTAATGCAGAAGGCTTCCTCCAGCGAGTATAAGCAGGTATTTGATTACGGCTACGGAATTTCTCCTGCTCTCTCTCAGGATAACGCCAGCGAGGACGGAAACTGCGTTACCAGAAAGCTTTATGAATTTACAAATAAGCAGGACGATAACGGTCATCAGTACACATGGTCTGAGCTTAGAGAGGCGTATTCGGCTACTGTTAACAGCGAGCTGGATAAGATAAACAAAGCGATCAAGGAATTTGAAGGATAATTTCAGAGCTGAATCATTGTAATCTGATGTCAGGTTTGAAAATATTAAACTAAGTTATGATCCCGAAATTGCGTAGATACGTGGTTTCGGGATTTCTTTGTGCAAAACTTACAAAATACAAAACAATACATTGTGCATTTTCGTTGGTTGACAACGTTTACAAATGCCTGTATAATATAATTAAGTAAGAAAGTTTTTGAAGTTAACGAAAATATTACAGAAATTTTAGGAGGCTTTTTATATGAACAGCTATAAAAGAATACTTGCCGGGACACTGGCTCTGGGAATGGTATTCGGAATGACTGCCTGCGGAAAAGACGGCGATTCTAAGGGAAGCGATGACAGCTTTGAGGCGACTAACAAGGTAGAGGTTCAGGCTAGTGATAAGATCAGCGCTATTCCGGAGGGAAGCGAAGGAACGATAATTTATCTGGGTGAGGGCGATCTTAACCCTACTAAGAAGAACCCTGAAAAAAGCACTGAGCTTAATCTTTTTGAACAGAAGGGCGGAAAGATAACCTTCCAGCAGACCAGCAACGAGGACAGGTTTGATAATCTTGCCGCAGCTATAACCGCCAATAAGGACGTTCCTGATATTTTCAAGTATGAATGGCTTGCTTTTCCTTCACAAGTAGTACGCGAAATGTATCAGCCTATAGACGATATTGTTGATTTTAATTCCGATCTGTGGAGTCCTGCAAAGGAAACTGCCGATCAGTTTATGCTGGGAGGAAAGCATTATGTAGCGCCCCTCGGATACCTTGCTTCTTCAATGCTCTGCTACGACCGAGATCTAATTGATGCGGAGGGTCTTGAGGTTCCTTATGATCTGTATAAAAACGGTGAATGGACTTGGTCCGCATGGAAAGATATTATGTCCGAATATGTGAGCAATGCTCCGGCGGATACCGACCGTTACGGCGTAAACGGATTTTTCAGAACACACCTTGTTCAGCAGACCGGAAAGAATCTTATAAATTATAATGCCGATAAAGGAATATTTGAAAGCAATCTGAAGGATCCGGATATAGAAAAGGGTCAGGATTTCCTTTATGATTTGATGAAGGAAGGACTTATACTTAACGGATGGGTAGGCTCGGCTAGAGACTGCTTCAATCAGAATTGTCTGTTCTTCGCAATGGGCGACTGGGCGTATTCCGGAACCTCCGGCCCTAAGGAGGGAGAGAATTGGGAGATCGTTCCTATTCCCGCATATGATTCTAATCCTCAGAAAATTACTACTTCGGATATGACCGCATTTATGTGGGTTAAGGGTTCAACTAAGAACGACGCTGTTAAAACATGGTTTGAGTGCTGCCGCGTTGCAAATACTGATCCTCAGTACGCAGAAACAGCAAAGTCAAAGTTTATGGAGAATAATCCTAACTGGACTGATGAAATGTACGATGTTAAGATGGACGTTGTTTCAGATGATTATATGATGATCTTCGATTATGCGTTCGGAGTTTCTTCCGCTTTGGGAGACAGAAAGCAGTTTGACGGAAATCAGTGTCTTGTAGATTATCTGTACGCAGCCGCTTCAACTCAGGACGAAGAAGGCAATCAGCCTACATGGGGTTCTGTTCGTGAGGAGTATTCCGCTACTGTTGATTCAGAGCTAAAAGACCTTAATTCAAGACTTGAAGCTTTTAATGCAAAGTAAATAAAAATTACAAACCGCTTGATTCGCTGATCAGGCGGTTTGTTTTAATATTGATATGATAGGCGGCTGCCTCAGAAGATCAAGAAGCCGTGTACAGCAAATATCAGCTGCTCACGGCTTTAGATTATATTAATCAAGTTCTTTTCTGACCGCCTTTTCTAAAGAAGCGGTATCGTCTGCAATAATAAGTACGGCATATCCGTTTTCTTCAAAGATGGCTGCGTTATTTGCTTTTTCGGTTTCTGAGGGACTGTATCCCTCATATACCTTTATTCTTGCTTGTTTCCGGTTCTCAAGAATTTTCTCAGCGTTTGCGGAGCTGCTGTTTGTAAGCTTCAGTATTGAGATCTCATCAGCATATTCACCTGATTCGCAGTATAGTATACCGCCGTCAGTAAGCTCCGAGTATTTTACAGAATACAGTTTTTCGCAGTTTTCCTCAAATATGCTGTCGTTAAAATAAAGCGACGAATCAAGCTTTTCTCTGCTGACGCTGAGATTTTCAAGAATTTGCTGAACGCTTTTGTTGCTTTCCTGAGGGTCTTGATTTTTTTCCGTACAGCCTGTTATTGCTGCAAAAACGCCAACAATGCATATCAAAACCGCAGTTCTGATTATAAGTCTTTTCATTTTTCTCATTCCGTTTCATTAATATATAAGAATTATAGCATTGTACGGTAAAAAAATCAACAACGTATAAAAAAATTCACACTGTTATTCACTATATAACAAAACCCCTTCTCGGATACATTAATCTGCGGAGGGGTTTATTATTGACTGCATTCATGGTTCTGAATAATTGATCTAATGCTTTCATATAAATGAGGCTTCAGCACGTCAAGGCTGCATGGCTCCTGGTACAGGATTGCCAAATAGCAGGTGGAGGAAACCAACTCTACGATCATAAACAGCATGATCTCAGGTTCGTTGATTTTAACAGGCGATTCCTCAAGCATTTGAAAATATACGTCTTTGAAATTAATGTCGTCACCTGCGGTCGGAGTTGTAAGTGCGGTTTTAAAAATTCCCCAGCTTAAGTTTTTGGAAATAAAGGTAAGAAGTGATTTGTTTTCATTAAGCTGATTTATTATATTGTCTATAAGACTTATTATTTTTTCCTCAAAGCTCAGCGGCTTGCTTTGTGCTATAAGCTCTTCAACTGCGTTTCGGAATATTTGGCTTGACTTATGGGAAACGAGCTTGTTTCTTATATCGTATTTATCTTTGAAATAAAGATAGAAAGTACCCTTTGCAACTCCTGCGTCATCAACTATATCGGTTATCGACGTTTTGCTGAATCCTTTTGTCGTAAAAAACTTAAAGGCAGTGTTAAGAAGAGAGTCTTCTTTATGCTTCTTGTTGATGTCGAGCTTTCCCATTAATTATCACTTCCTTTTGAAGTATGTAATAACGCAGCTATTTCTATAACCTTATTATATTACTTTTTAACGTTCGTGTCAACAAGTAAAATTGACTAATAGTCATTTTCATATCTTAAGTATTTTTGTTCATATAAACAAAAAACTGACTATAAGTCATTTTTCTTTATCGGACATATTGACTAACGGTCAGATTTAGAGTATACTGTATTTGTGCTAAAGAAATGACTATCAGTCATTATATTGAAAGGAATGAAGACGGCATGATAAAATTCGGCAAATGGATCGTCAGGCACAGGATAATTATTATTATAGTAAGCGTTCTGCTGCTTGTTCCGTCGGTATTCGGATTTGTCAATACCCGGGTAAACTACGATATTCTTTCATACCTGCCAAAGGACATTGATACTATGACAGGACAGGATATTCTGCTCGGGGATTTCGGCAAGGGCGGTTTTTCAATGGTCATGATCGACGGTATGACCGATAAGCAGGTTGAACAGACAAAAAAGAAAATTGAGGATATCAACCATGTTGACAGCGTAGTCTGGTACGATTCGCTGGCAGATATAACTCTTCCTAAAGAGGTCCTTCCTGATAAGCTGTACGACTTCTTTAATTCCGGCGATTCTACTCTAATGGTTGTATTTTTCGACGATACGACGTCAGGTGACGGAACGCTTCAGGCAATTGAGGATATAAGAGCCGTTTCAAAGGAGCAGTGCTTCGTAAGCGGAATGTCTTCGGTTGTTGAGGATATTAAAAATCTTTCAAATGAAGAAAGTATAATGTATGTAGTGATCGCAGTTATACTTACAAGTATTATTCTTGCGGTAGCAATGGATTCCTTCCTTATTCCTGTATTTTTTATGCTGAGTATCGGAATGGCGATCATATATAACCTCGGAACAAATTTTATAAAAGGTGAGATATCATTTATTACTCAGGCTCTGGCGGCGGTGCTGCAGCTGGGTGTAACAATGGACTACTCTATCTTCCTTTATCACAGCTATAAAGAAAAGCAGCAGGTTTACGCCGGAGATAAGGAAAGAGCTATGGCTCATGCGATCTCAAACACGATAGTTTCCGTTGTCGGCAGCTCGGTAACTACAGTAGCAGGATTTCTTGCAATGTGCTTTATGAGCTTTACAATGGGGCTCGACCTTGGAATCGTAATGGCAAAGGGCGTTGTTTTCGGAGTATTGAGCTGTGTTACTATTCTTCCGTCGTTAATACTCTGCTTTGATAAAGCGATAGAAAAAACGTCGCATAAGGATATTATTCCTGATATGAGCAAGGCTTCAAAATTTATAATAAAGCATTCGGGAGTATTTATAACGCTGTTTTTAGTTATTCTGTTTCCTGCGCTTTACGGTTATACTCATTATGATGTTTACTACAATCTTGATTCAACGCTTCCTAAGGAGCTTCCGAGTATTGTAGCTAATACCAAGCTGGCGGAAGAGTATCACATGAATTCGACGCATATGCTGCTGGCGGATTCTGAAATGGACGCAAAGCAGGTCAACAGAATGCTGGACGAAATGAACGATGTAGACGGAGTGAAATTTGTTCTGGGCTTTAATGAGCTTGTAGGGCCGGCGATTCCGGAGGAGGTCATTCCGGAATCAGTTGAGAGCATTATGAAGAGCGGAGACTGGCAGCTAATACTTATAGGCTCTGAATATGCGGTAGCTTCCGACGAGGTAAACGATCAGATCGCAAAGCTTAACGATATTGCTAAGAATTATGACAGCGGCTCAATGATAATAGGAGAAGCGCCCGCTACCAAGGATCTAATAGAGGTCACAGACCATGACTTCAAGGTAGTAAGCATAGTATCGATAGGAGTAATATTCCTTATTATAGCCTGTGTACTTAAATCGGTTTCTCTTCCGATAATACTTGTGTGCGTCATTGAATTTGCAATATTTGTAAATATGGGCATTCCCTGCTTTACCGGAACTGAACTTCCGTTTATTGCGTCAATAGTTATAGGAACTATTCAGCTGGGAGCAACAGTAGATTATGCAATACTGATGACTACCCGCTACAAGAAAGAACGTTACGGCGGCAAGGATAAAAAGGAAGCGGTAACGATAGCACTTTCGACTTCCGTAAAATCAATCATAGTTTCAGCAATGGGATTTTTTGCGGCTACCTTTGGCGTAGGAGCTTATTCAAGTATAGATATGATCTCCTCACTGTGTACGCTTATGTCAAGAGGAGCGATAATATCTATGATAACGGTTATCACAGTTCTTCCGTCGCTGCTTATGATTTTTGATAAGCTGATATGCGTTACGACAATGGGAATAAGACCAAAGCTGTTTAAAATACCTGAAAAAGATTATTCGCAGACAAAATTACCGGTGGAAAATAAATAGGAGGCAGATTGTTATGAGAAAGTATACCCGAATTATAGCAGGAGTGCTGGCGGTTTTGATATCAGCCGGAGCTACAGGACTATACGCTGTTGCACAGGACGATAAGTCATCAGATAAAAATCAGACCGCTTCTTCACAGGCTGAAAAAGAAAACAGCGGCTCTGATGATAACAGCAAAAAAGAGCAGTCTGATAATGAAGCGCAGGCAGAAAAGGAAGAAACAGTCTATGTGCTTTACGACAGCGGTTCAAATATAAAGGACGTTATAGTAAGCGACTGGCTTAAAAATACCAAGGGTTCGGATACTCTTGAGGACATTTCGGATCTTACCGATATAAAGAACGTAAAGGGTGATGAAACATTTACCGATAACGGAGGAAAGCTGAGCTGGCAGGCAGACGGAAATGACATATACTACAGGGGAAACTCTGATAAGCAGCTTCCGGTTGATGTGAAAATAACCTATTTACTGGACGGAGCGGAAACAGCTCCCGAAAATATGCTGGGAAAAAGCGGTAAGGTGACCATACGCTATACCTATACCAATAATCAGAAAACAACAAAGAAAATAAACGGAAAGGATATCGAGGTATATGTTCCTTTTCTTATGGCAAGCGGAACGATACTTGACGGCGATAAATTCAGCAATGTAGAGGTAACGAACGGAAAGGTAATATCAGACGGAAACAGGCTTATAGTGCTTGGGATGGCGGTTCCGGGACTGTCGGAAAGCCTTGGACTGGACAATTTGGAGGACTTGAAGGACGCAGATATTCAAATACCGGAAACAGTGGAAATAACCGCAGACGTAAAGGACTTTGAAACAACTGCTTCAGTTACCGTTGCGACCGGCGAGCTGTTTTCACAGATCAATTTTGACGATACTGAGACTTTTGACGAGCTTAGTGATAAAATAGACGAGTTAAGTAAAGCCGCCGATGATCTGTGCGACGGAACTGCAAAGCTTTACAAGGGTATTTCAGATCTGTCCGACGGAGCGGGCGATCTATCAGACGGTATAAAGAAGCTTTACGACGGTTCGTCAAAGCTAAAAAGCGGAGCAGGCGATTTATACAACGGCTCCAAGCAGCTTTCAGACGGCGCAAAAACGTTGTATAATTCTGTCGGAAAGCTCAGCGGAGGAATTTCAGATGCAAAGAACGGTTCGTCAGAGCTTGTAAACGGAATTTCAAAGGTTCAAAATGGTTCAAAGGAACTTGTGAACGGAGCGGATAGTCTTAAATCAGGAATTTCTGATCTGTCCGGCGGCGGAAATGTACTTTCAGAGGGTGCAAAAACCTTATCGGACGGAACGGGTCAGCTGGTAACAGGTACGAAGACTCTAAATGCTTCGGCAAAACTGCTTTCCGACGGAATTACCGACGCTAAAAAGGGCGCTGATACCCTGCTCAAAGGCGTACAGTCAGCAGAGGACGGAGTTTCAAATCTTTTGGACGGCTCCGGAGAGTTAAAGCAGGGCGCTGCCGAATTGTCAGCAGGTATGGACGATGCTGCGGGAGGACTTGGACAGACTATTTATGCAGACCAGCAGGTTCTTTCAGGTCTAAAGCAAATGCTTGCCCAGACTGAAGAGGGAACGGAGGAATATATCAGTATAAAGACTATGATAGAAACTCTTGAACAGTCTATAGGCGGACAGCAGCAGATTCAGGGTTCTCTTACAGAGGGCAATGAGGGACTTAAGGACGGAGCGGTAAAGTTAAGCTCCGGCGCAGATCAGCTTCAGAGCGGAGTAAAAGCTTTGCTTGATAAGAAAACTGGACTGCCGGCTCTTGAGCAGGGAGCAAGTTCGCTGTGCGTGGGTCTGAAGGATCTTAATAAAGGTGGAAAGGCTCTTTACTCCGGTACAACAGATCTGTATTCGTCCAGCAAGGATCTTAATTCGGGAGCAAAGCGGGTTTCATCAGGCGCAAGCGAGCTGAACGGCGGTATTTCCAAGCTTTCTAAAGGTGGAGATACGATGATAACCGGTCTTAATTCACTTGACGACGGAATAGCTCAGCTTTCTCAGGGCGCAAGTGCGCTTGACAGCGGTCTGGAGCAGCTTAATGTGGGAGGATCACAGCTTTACAGCGGAACCTATACTTTATATACCTCCAGCGTAATGCTTAAAGACGGAGCGCTAAAGCTTTCTGACGGAAGCGGAGAGCTTTTCTCAGGAATAAAGACCCTTAAAGACGGAAGCGGAGATCTAATTGACGGAGTTTCTCAGCTTAAGGACGGCTCAAAGGAGCTTGACGACGGAATGAAGAAATTCAGGGACGAGGGTGTAAAAAAGATAGTCGATGCCTATAATGGTGATATTTCCGAATTTATCGACCGTCTTAAAGCTGTAGCGGAAGCGGCTGAGGATTATACCTCTTATTCAGGAGTTTCCGACAGTATGAAAGGCAGCGTTAAATTTATTTATACTACCGACGGCGTAGAAAAGCCTGACGACAGCTCTTCTGCCGATAAAAAGGCTGACTGATAAGCTGCGGTCTGATAATACAGCATTTGCGGCGGGATAAATTCCGCCGCATTTTTTGATTGAGCCGGTATTATACAAATGATCTGTTAACTATAAAAAATAAAAAATAAGATCTGTCAAATTCATTTGTTCAGAAAAGCAGCAGCTATTCCAAAAATAAAATTTGAAATTTAATTGCTGCGTTTTTTTGTTAAATACGCTTGACTTATGCTGAAAAAGGTGTTATACTGTATATTAATTGAATATCAGATTTGCAGGGGGACTGAGCCGAACGGCTGAAAGTTGAGAAGGTAGAACCTGACCCTTTGAACCTGTTGGTTAATACCATTGTAGGGAAGCAATAAAGCGTTACAAATGCGTTTATAGAAGGACTTTCATATAGTGGAGGTCCTTTTTTATTTATGAATGAGAGGTTCAGTATGAAAAATTGTCTTACTATCGCCGGCTCAGACTGTTCCGGCGGCGCAGGAATTCAGGCTGATATTAAAGCTTTTTCGGCTATGGGTACTTACGGAATGAGCGTAATAACGTCGGTCGTAGCTGAAAATACCTCAAGGGTGATCTCGATCCAAAATATTGACTGCGATATTATAGCGGACCAGATTGACGCTGTTTTTGAGGATATTGAGGTTTCTGCTGTAAAGCTGGGAATGCTTCCGAGCTTTGAGATCATTCGGCTTGTTTCTGAAAAACTTATGCAGTACAAGCCCGAGTTTGTTGTGTGCGACCCTGTTATGGTTGCAACAAGCGGAGATCCTCTCTGTGAAGATACCGCCGAGGCGCTAAGGAGGTATATTTTTCCTATTGCCGACCTGGTTACGCCGAATATGCCCGAGGCTCAGGCACTTTCCGGAGTTAAGGTCAATACTCTTGACGATTTTGAAGGCGCTGCTGAGATAATTATGGATATGGGAGTTAAAAATCTGCTGATTAAGGGCGGTCATTTTATGGGCGACGCTGTTGACGTGCTTTATACGCCTGATGGAAATTACAGTATGTGCAATCAGCGGATAGATACAAAAAACACTCATGGAACAGGCTGTACTCTTTCATCTGCAATAACTGCTTGTCTTGCCGAAGGAATGGATATGGTTTCGGCTGTCGAAGCCGCAAAGAATTATATTACCATGGCAATTGCCAATGCAGACAAGCTGAACGTAGGCAAAGGTCACGGCCCTACAAATCATTTTTATGACTATTATAATCTGAAAGGAATCTTGTAATATGAGAAACTACGCTACACAGATGGAAGCCGCAAAGAAAGGCTTGATCACTCCCGAAATGGAAACCGTTGCAAAGAAAGAATACCGTACTGCTGAGGAAATCCGTGCGTTGGTTGCTACGGGCGAGGTTTGTATTCCTGCAAATATCAATCATAAATCGCTTTCAGCCGAGGGCATCGGCAGGGGAATGAAAACCAAAATCAATGTAAACCTTGGAATTTCAGGCGACGCAAAGAACTACGATCTAGAAATGCAGAAGGTGGATATGGCGATCAAATTCGGCGCTGAGGCTATTATGGATCTGTCAAACTACGGCAAGACCAATAAATTCAGAACTGAGCTTGTTAAAAAATCTCCTGCAATGATAGGCACTGTTCCAATGTATGACGCTATCGGCTATCTTGAAAAGGATCTGCTTGAGATTACTGCCGAGGATTTTCTCAGAGTTGTAAAGGCTCATGCCGAAGAGGGCGTTGATTTTATGACGATACACGCAGGCATTAACCGCCGTGCCGTTGAAGCTTTCCGCCGTGAGGGCAGAAAAATGAACATTGTATCCCGCGGCGGCTCTCTGCTGTTTGCATGGATGATGATGACAGGCAATGAAAATCCATTCTTTGAGTATTACGACGAGGTGCTTGAAATACTCAGAAAGTATGATGTTACGATCTCACTCGGCGATGCACTTCGCCCCGGCTGTCTTGCCGACGCTACCGACGCAGGACAGATCTCAGAGCTTATCGAGCTTGGAAACCTGACAAAACGTGCATGGGATAAAGATGTTCAGGTAATGGTCGAGGGTCCCGGACATATGCCTATGGATCAGATCGCCGCTAATATGAAGCTTCAGAAAAGAATCTGCCACAACGCACCGTTCTATGTTTTAGGGCCTCTGGTTACGGATATTGCACCCGGCTACGACCACATTACTTCTGCTATCGGAGGAGCAATAGCAGCGGCAAGCGGAGCTGATTTTCTATGCTATGTAACTCCTGCCGAGCATCTTCGTCTGCCCGACGCCGACGATGTTAAGGAGGGAATTATGGCAAGCAAAATAGCCGCACATGCAGCAGATATTGCAAAGGGTATTCCTCATGCAATGGACATCGACAACGCAATGGCTGAGGCAAGACATAAGGTTGACTGGGACGAGATGTTTAAGCTGGCGATTGACCCCGAAAAGGCTCAGAGATTTTTTGAGCAGACGCCTCCTGCCGACCGTCATACCTGTTCAATGTGCGGAAAAATGTGCGCAGTAAGAACTACAAATATGATTTTAGAGGGCAAGGAAGTTAAGTTCTGCACAGAAAAATAGCTTTTGCAGTGCAAAGCCAAATCAGTATATCTGTAGGAAGGAGCGCTTGGCATAGATTTATTTAAGAAAAAAAT
>ENA-UADM01000187-UADM01000187.1-human-gut-metagenome-genome-assembly--contig:-NODE-187-length-16945-cov-3.456838_pt1 | contig 16945 bp, 6 predicted proteins | sample MGYA00244258_ERZ654254 | MGnify/ENA primary metagenome ERZ654254 (study PRJEB26926, sample SAMN06165234) | human gut metagenome | biome: ENVO:00009003; feature: ENVO:2100002; material: ENVO:00002003...
ACGATACACGATAGAACGGCCCACTACAGGATAAGTGGCTTCCGGAGAGATCATCCGTTCAAGCTGGGCAGCCATTCGTTGTTGACGAACCAATTGGCGTTCCAAGAACTCGGCACGTTCCAATCCATGCTTTTTCATGACAGACAATACATCCGTCAACATCGGATGGATGACCAGACTGTTATAGTAATCCAGATGCAATTCTGCCCCATCTCCATACCAGGCATCTCCTTTATACCATTCATCAATGAAACGGTTTACACCATAATATAATCTCTGACTATCATATTCCCCCGTAAATTCCAACAAGGCCGCTTCTACCATCGAAGCGAAAAGCAACCAATTACTCTCATTAGGCTTTATGCCACGCGTTCTTTTCAACTCATACACCAGTTTTTTTTGAATATCCACATCCAGATTTCCCCAAAGTTGTCTGGGAGCTCTCAACAAACCTTGTACAAGAAAAGCCGCATCTACCAAGGGCTGGGAATGACGGTTATCAAACATCAAATAATCAGCTGATTGCGGATCGACAGTCTGTTTCAGTCCTTTAACCACCAGTTGAATATACCTTTCTCTTAACTTTCCTTCCTGAGTATCATCAGGTCCCAGTTCCAGCCAAGGAGCAATACCGCAAACGGTTCTTCCTACCGCTTCCAGATAGGAAACACTTCTACGTAAAGGTTCATCAGACAGTGACTCAAACGGCATATTCTTTTTCAACGTGCCCTGACTGAGATTGACCAACACAGGATCAGCAATCCTTGTTAAAGTCTGCACCCAGTACATACGGTCCTCACTACCTGTGGGCTGGGCATACAGTTTTCCACACAAGATAATAAAACAAAAAGCGATTAACAAACAATTCCTAGTTCTCATTCTGTAATTTTTTTAAGCGTAACAAAGCCTCAACATAATAATAATCCGCATAAGACAGGGGAACATCTACTTCCGAATTTTTATTATAATTTCCCACACTATGCTTCAAGATAAAACCTCCGTTGGTTTCCGGTTCGGCAAGGTACTCCGGAGAGGACAAAGAACGAATCTGCATTTCTGCCAGCTCCAGCCAATCCGCTCCTTCCTTACTTTTATCCAGCTGACTCAGTTCAATAAGTCCCGATGCCATAACAGCAGCGGCGGATGCATCCCGGGGAGCAGCAGGAATATCCGGTGCGTCAAAATCCCAATAAGGTATTTTATCGTCCGGCAAATTGAGATGATTCTTAATATAAGAAGCTACTTTCCGCGCCTGTTCCAAATATTCGGTCTTTCCGGTCTCCCTGTACATCATGGTATAGCCATACAGTGCCCATGCCTGTCCTCTGGCCCATGCCGAATTGTCGGCGTACCCCTGATGAGTACCTTTAAAATGTGGTTGTCCGGAAAGCGTATCATAAGAAACTACATGATAACAACTATAATCATCTCTAAAATGATGTCGAAGAGTAGTCTGTGCATGACTGTCAGCCATATTCATCAAACGTTTTTCCCCCGTTGTCTTAGCAAGAAAAAACAAAAATTCCAGATTCATCATATTATCAATAATGACGGGAAACTGCCATTTTTCATTTGAATTCCACGATTTGATAGCTTTTACCCGCTCATCATAACGAGTTGCCAAGGATTCCGCTCCTACAGTCATCACCTCTAAATAATGAGGATTCTTTGCCAACCGATATCCGTTTCCGAAGCTACAATATAACATAAATCCTAAATCATGGGTGGTGGTCATATCCTTGGCAGACTCCACCCGTTCTGTATATAGTTCCGCATATCTTTTCAGTTCATCCGTAGGCGTATTCTCATACAAATACCATAACACTCCCGGGAAAAAGCCGGAAATCCATGCCCGGTAATCAGATGTTTTCAACTCACCACCCTCATAAGTCCGTGGAAGCCTTCCTTCCTGATTTTCCACTTCCTTCGCTAAAAAGACAGCTTGCCGTTTGGAAACCTCCAGCTCTCTTTCTATTACTTCAACCATGGGCTCCCTTGTTTCACATGAAACGAGAAAAAGCCCCCAAACAGCTATCAACCCTATGAATATATTTTTCATAAAAAGATATTTTATAATTGATGTAAATATAGACGTATTTTCTTAATTTCTGAAATTACTGATTCAAAGTTTCTAAAAATTCCACCTCAACTATCCGGAGTTCATTGTGTACCTTCTTGCCTCCTTCAGCTTTGAAAAGATCAAGCTCTCCGGCCTTGGGTTCCACAACTTCTATGATTTGGCCGAATGCATCGGAATCCTGAGTAGCCCCCTTCAAACGGATGGTTATCTCATCAGAACGTACCGGACGGTCAATCATCAAATGGACATATCCCAAACTTTTCTCCGTGTTCCCGCTCCAAATCAAGTGTTCTCCGGCATATACTTCAAGCGGATAAGAACGCTGCCTCCATCCGGTCAGTTTGATACAGATATCATCTATTTCCGCACGCCTTTCCAATTTATATGTAATCCAGGCGGTGTTCAACCTGCCATCATTTTTCCACTCGCTCAATTCGTTGTCATCAAAACTTTTCCCTGCATCCCTTTGATTTGTTCCGGCTGTAACATCAGCTACTCTGACATCAACTTTGGTCTCTTTATAAGAGGGCGAGGACGGAGTTTCACCACGATCAAAACGGCTAGGCAACCCAACAGATGGGAAAAAGGTACTTAAGCCATTTTTAACTTCTACCGGCCGCGTACTGAAAGCTATTTCTTCTGAAGCCAACCCTTCTGCAGCCACCTTCAGCACCACATTCCCCGGTTGCGTTGTCGAGCGGATCATCACTCGTGTTATACCACATTCCACAGGAAGTTCTTTTGCCAACACATAATTATCTGCCGCCTGTGCTATTCCTCCTCTCCATTCAGCTGGACCTTGTAAATCAAATTTTATCTTATGATTGGCTAACGGGCATCGTTCTCCATTGTCATCCACCACTTCCACCTGCACCATCGCTATATCAGCGCCGTCGGCAAAGACACCTTGCGGACCATGCATCAAGGTCAGTTTTAACCGTTCAGGCTCTCCAACGGTTTGAAAAGAATGACGGCTCAGTTCTTTATGCTGTTCATCGTAAGATATGGCTTCAATCGTCCCTTTCTCCCATTGCACAGAATCAAAAGTAAACAAGAACCGATAATCCTGTCTGCCGAAACCTTTGGATTTTCCATTTACAAACAGTTCCACTGCATCTCCCGATGAAACCACATAAACAGGTTTTCTCACATCCGGAGTATAATTCCAATGACCAATAATATGAGTATGATAGTTTTCCACATCCACCCATCCGTCCCACATTACCTTGTGTGCAAAGAAGCCATCTTTAGGGATTCTCAACGGATCCACCACACCGCTCCGGCGATAATTCTCGGCACCACGTCCATAAGTCTGCGTATCGGAAAACACAATCTTCGCGCCTCCTGAATTGACACGCCGGCCTGTTCCGGGACGCTCACGCCACAAATCATACCACCGTCGGACAAACTCCACAGTCAGCCTGTCCTGATTCTGATTATATGCTCCGGCGTCCTGTCCTTTGTGCAAAGGGCCATCTCCCTGTTTATGAAACGGATAACTGTATTCATCCCAATATTTACGCAGCCCCTCATCACGACAATATTCAGTCTGAATCATAGGATGATGTTCACTTTTATTCACATAAAGCATTTCACCACCATACTCAGCCTCACGAATGTCCAACATCTCCCGGGAACCTATCGCCCTTCCTCCATGCGGATCGTACTGGTCCCGTATGGCAATCATCTCAACCATGTGCTCACGGCTGATTGATTCATTTCCCGATTCATAAAATAAAATACTTGGATTATTACGCATATAAATAATAACATCCCTCATCAACTCTTTCCGTTGTTCCCAACGTCTGCCGGTCACATCTTTTTCCGCATCACCTGCAGGCAACATCTGTATCACCCCCACACGGTCACAAGATTCCACATCCTGTTTCCAGGGAGTGACATGCATCCACCGAAAAAGATTGGCGTTATGCTCAATCATCAATCCGTTAGAGTAGTCACTCATCCAAGGCGGTACAGACATTCCTACTCCCGGCCATTCATTACTGGACCGTTGCGCGTATCCCTTCAACTGCAACACACGGTCATTGAGCCACACTTTTCCTTCTCCGAAACGAGTCTTGCGGAAACCTGTCCTAGTAACAACTTCATCCACCGGACGGCCATTTACCAACAGGGTAGTCTTCACATCATATAAATAGCCGTACCCCCAACTCCAAAAATGAAGATCTTTTAATGGTGCAGAAGCTTTCAATACAACCGTTTCTCCGGACTGCACTGTCGTCGGTTGTCCCCGGAATGTACTGACCCTTTTTCCATCATAATCATAAATGCTCACCTCATAATCCACATGAACGGACTTGCCATACTCATTCCGCACCTGTGACTCTGCATGAACAACCGCCTCACGGGTCCTTACCTTAATATCGGATGCATAGATGTAAGTCCCTGTAGTCTGTAAATTACTGTATAGAGGCAAGGTCTGGTATAATTTATCAGTAATGTGCAACCATACATTTTTAGGTACTCCTCCATAATTGGCATTGAAATTTCTATCATTCCACTGGAACAAACTTCCAGTCGAACGCTCCTTATACCTCCAGTCATTGTCTGTTCGGAGAGCAATCACATTCTCTCCACCAAAATTCAGAAACGGAGTCAGATCAAAGCCTACCGCCATCACCCCATTTTCATGCAATCCTATATGCTTGCCGTTCAAATAGAAATCCGCCGCCTGCCGTACTCCCTCAAACTCAATAAAGACCTTCTTCCCTTTTGCAGTCTTAGGGAGCCTGAAATGTTTTCTATACTAGGCTATAGTATCCGTCATTCCCCATATATGTACTTTAAATGCCTCATCTTCATTAAAAGCCCGGGGCAAAGTAATTTTTTTCCAGTTTTCATCGGAAAAATCCGTTCTTTCCGCCCCCGGCGTATCTCCGATATAAAGCAACCATCCAGGGTTGAAATTATATTTCTCACGGTTATTGCTCTGTCCGGATACGGGAAAAAGCAAAAGCATACATAATAAAATAAGTAAATTCTGTCTGTTCATGGTATTATTCATTTGATTTATCAACAGCAAATGTAGAAAATCCACCTTGATACAAACCGCTCCCACGTTTCAAGATGTGAAACAAATGTTGCAAGATACGATGACAGAGCCTCTTACAAGCTTATTTATATTGTGTAGGCAACACCCCAAACAGTTTCTTGAATGATTTTGTGAAATAACTAGGTGTATTAAAACCAACCTTATCAGCTATCTCAGCAATGGAAAGCCCTCCTTCTTTCAATAATTCGGCAGCTTTACGAAGACGTACATTCTTCACGAAATCAGAAGGCGAACTTCCGGTGATAGATGTAATCTTCCGGTAAAGAGTAGCACGACTCATGCACATATCCCTACTTAAATCTTCTATGGAATATTCAGGATTACTAAGGTTCTTCTCAACCATATCCAATGCCTTCCTTATTAATTGCTCATCAGATGCTGAAATAGAATTCGCTTCTACTTTTCCTTCTTCCGGCAATGGATCTATCTCATGCCTTTGCTCCGGATTTTGTTCCAGTGGCAGAACAGTCTGTGCAATAATGGGCTTCCGTAATTTCATATACATCCGGCCCAATCCCCACACCACCGATAAAACAACAAGTATATAAAACAAATACGCCCAACCTGTTTCATACCAAGCAGGCAGACACTGGATCATAACCGTCAATGTACTCTTACTCCACAGACCATTCTCATCTGTAGCACGGACTTCCAGTTCAAATTCCCCCTTTGACAAATCAGACAAGCCGATACTATTTTCCCCTGCCGGCAAGGCCACCCAATTATCGTTTCTTTGTTTATAACGATAAGCATATCTTACCTTATTCGTATTCAAATGGTCAAAAGTAGAAAAAAACAATTTCACATTTCTCTCATGAGGAGACAGGCTTATTTTCTTTTGATTATCCACCCCGATTTCAGAGGTGTTATTCATTTCGACGGATGTCAAACGCACCGTTGGCTCAGGTATCCTTCTCTTTTTTTCATTATAGTGAGGAAAAGTCACAATTCCACCTCGTCCACCCACACTCATTTCTCCCCGAGGACCTTTATACAATGACTGGAAATCTTCCAGATTTATCCAAGAATCAGTACAAGACATCATAGTAAAGATATGTGTTCCGGGATGATAGACCATCACCCGCTGTGATGTAAGAATCCAAAGATTCCCATCGTCATCCGATTTTATATCCAACACAGCATCCCCTGTCAATCCACAATCTTTTGTCCGGGAAATAAAATCATTCGTATCCGGAGAATAACTATACACATTGCCCTGTTTAGTACCCACCCAAAGATTGTTGTCCGGTGCGACAGTCAATACCGAATAATTTTCTCCAGTATCCTTTATTTGCAACCGGCTTTCTCCGGAAATTCTCCACAACCCTCTACTTTCAGTTGCAAAATAAACAACTCCTTCATTAGACGAAACGATAGCATTTATAAAACTAACATCATCACAAACTGTAGTCAATCGGTCTTCCTCCAAGCTATACCGAAATAAATGGTAAGTAGTCCCTATCCAAAGATTTCCATGGTGGTCATCATGCAAAGCACGGATACGCTCACCTTGTTTAATGGGTATGGCACATACGATGGATTCAAAAAGCCGGTTCTCCTTATACCGAATTAAAATTACCGAATGATCCCTTACCATATAGAGTCCCTCTCTATCCGATGGCCTCTCAAAGAAAAAAGAAAGCTCCCTGTCATTCTTAACAACAGACATACGATCTCTTTGGGGATCATAAGCATACAGCCCCAATTTTTTTTGCCTGATCCAATAATAATTTTTCTCTTGAGAAAACTGCATAGGAGACGCGATTACCCCCAAATTTTGCTTTACCCCTTCCATAGACAAAGGAAGCACTTCATTAGGAAGAAAAGAAATAATGAAAGAAGAAGGATAATAACCTGTCACCCATAAGTTTCCGGATTGATCGGAAAGAATCTTTGTGAGGATTTTCCTGTCAGCTGATAATAAACGGGAGAGATCTACCTTATCCAAAGATGCATCGGCCGTTATTTTATAGGCATATAAATTATCTGCCGCAATCACCCACAAATATCCCTTAACAGAATCTTGTATGATATGATGAAGCTTTCGGGTATCGGAGTTAGAAGACGCATTATCCACTGTTTGCAATCCAAACATTTTGTCTGTATCCTGTGCCTTGGGATCAAAACGTACAATACCTTTTCCCCAAGTAGTAACCCAATAATACGGGGTGTTATGATCTTCCGTCATGCTTGTGGGATACTCATCATAGGGCCAAGGATATGAAATAAAAGAGTCCTTTACCTTATCATAGCAAAAAAGCCCGCCTTTTGCTTGAGTTACCCAAACAGTCTGTTTCTTATCCTCATAAATAGAATTGACGGTATTCTCCCGTCCTTTCCATTTAAGAATGTATTTTCCAGTTCTTTCCCCTGACTCATTGTATCGAAACAAATGCCTGTTAGTCGAAATCCAGATCGTACCATCAGACGTCGCTGTCATTGTAGTTATAGTCCAGCTCTTTATCGTTTCATCAGCAAGCGCCCTTATCTCATAATCTGTTTTTGACAAAATATAGGCGCCACGCTTCGTTCCAAACCATATTTTCCCTTCACCGTCTTCAGTAATACACGTCACACTGTTGTTTTCCAAGATTCCCGGGTTCTTGAAATCAGAACGGAATACTTTCACCGTATATCCATCATCACGGCACAAGCCTCCCCCTTCAGTGCCATACCACATATATCCTTCCGAATCCTGGAAAATACAAAGCAATTCTTTGGTCGGCAACTGTTCCGAATTAGGAAGGTTTCTTACTATCATATCAAATGCTTTGACCGGAACGGCATTTATCCGCACAGTCAATAACAAAATAATGATTGGTAATACTATCCTTCCTATGTTTTTCATATTCTTCACGCAAGTACTCCTGTTGAAAACAAACGAATACAAAGCTAGGAAGAAATTCAAGAACTTGCAACTTGTCGGTTTAATCAAGTACATTAAGAATGACTTAATAAAGAATATGGCTATTGAACAGACACTTTTTTCTATTCAACGCTCAGTCCTTCAACCGGAAGCTGTACCCGCCCTGTTCTCTCAGTACCAGTGGCTTCTTTCCGATCTTTTTTATAATTCTGACTGTACATCCTGCCGGAATGTCAATAGTGCTCTCCCCCTCGGCATTCAGTTTCAAGACAATATATCCTTCCTTTACCGGAATTCTGGAATGAATCCACTTCAAATGGAGTAACTCCGGTTTAATGGTATATTCATTCGTCTTCATCGAAGACTGGCTGAAACCGATAAGACCGTTCAATGCGCCTACCACTACCGGGACTCCATTCGCCCCATGACAAAGACTCAGGCCGTACGGACGATTATAAAACACCAGTTGACGGGCGCGGGAAGCATTCATCATAAAGTTCTCCGGGAAACGGGTATGTCCCTGATCCATCCAGTCGCCGAACACACCATAAATATGATCCCATAACTCTTTTATCCGCCCGGCTTTGGCATAAGCCAGAAACTCATAACCCTTCTCATAACTGACCACCTCATAATAGTTAGGCAAATTCGGCAGAATATTTTCAAAGAGGTTGTCATAATGTTCTTCGGGAAAGATATCGGCCAGTATTCCCCAATATTGGGCATGATGCGAAATACGCTTGTCCACAGTCACATTGTCATTCATTGTACCGTTGATGAAGACCTTCCGGTCATCATCCCAAAAATGTTCAAAAATCTTCTTTTTTAGATTCCGGGCCAACTTGCGGTATCTGTCCGCCAATGCACTCTCCTTCCACAGATCCGCGAAATAAGCTCCGGTCACATAATTATAATAGAGCATGATCTGGGCATAGGCCGCCACCCCTTTCCGGACAGGACCGTTATAGGTGGACCATCCGGGGGTATAACCGAACTGCCTGTCTCCATAATTGCCGTGTACAAAACCATTCTCATCCACGATGGAGGCATAAAAATCAAGCAACTGGATGATGCGGTCTTTGTATTGAAGGGAAGTGGCCAAGTCACCGAAACGCAGATAGTTCTGTTTCAGGCCGAACAGGGCATGCAACGGATAATCAGGAATCCCTATATCTGATTTCTGCGGATCAAGCGGCATCAGTGCTATGGAAATTCCGTTTTTTGACACCTGCTGGTCACCGAAAAGATAATCCCCCGCCAGGGTGCTGACCAGCGCATCCATGGACCAGGGAAGAAAATCACGCTTCACCCCGTCCAGATAAAAGCGGTGCATACTAGTATGCAATGTCGCACTGCTCATTTTGAACAGGTTGTTCACATAATCATCATCCGTTTCAAACTGCATCTGGTGCTCTACCGGCCACAATGACGCATCAAAACGAAGGGAGGTAATCTCAGCCCCCTTGTCGCATTCCAGTGAAACATATCGGAGAGCGCGTTCCGGCAAAGTGATGGTGCCTCCTTCTTCTGACAAGGTAACAGGAGCCAATGGATATTGTTCCAGTTTCTTATCATCCCGTTCCAGTGCTTCTTCGGGAGTTTCGCCAACGCGTACGGTTATAGTTCCCTTTCCTTTCGCTTGAAAGGTCAGTGTTCCAATCTCAAGATGGAAAAAGTCGATGAGGACATAACCATTCTTTCCGATACTAATTCCGTCTTTACCTTGCATCTCAGCATTGCGCATGGGGAGTATTTGTGAAGGTTTAATCCGGGCTGTCATATCTTGCGGAGCATCCGGCAGCACGCCCGGTTTATTATACATGACGGCACTCTCGGGTATTGTCCAATGCTCTTTATCCATGCTGACTTGCCATTCATCCGGATTTTCCAGTCCCGCCCCTTTCAGAATGATACAAGGTAATGAGTCATCCGTTGTCACCTCAAACAATAAAGAGGATCTGCCCACGGGTAAAATAACCTGTTTACCGGAAACAGACTGTTTTACACCATTTATATAAAGAACAATATCCGACGGACCCTCCCAGCAAAGACTACTTTCCTTTTTCAATCTTACCTCTTTTCTGAACCAGGCATGATTGTTCTTTGCAAAAAATTTACCCGGATATCCTACATTAACGCAACGCTCTTTTGAGATACGGGCACATTGTTGCTGGTAGAAAGCAGCCAGTTGTCCCGGATACCACATATAGCGACTGTTCCATTCCTCCTGAGATTGCCGGCTCACGATGGTTACATTAGGATCCAGAGAAGGATCGAACTCTTTTGTCTGGGCATAACAACATAAAGATGCTGTTATAAAGATGCCAAGTAATTTTAATCTTTTATTCATATATTTCCTTTCATTCTTTTATCGTTTTCAACCGAAGTGTGCCTTTCAATCCAGCTGAGGATATTTTGACCGTAACATTCCCAGCCTCCTGATCGCTTCGGAGAATAATTTGCATCCTTCCCTGATACATTCGTTTGGAAGTTATGCCATGAAAGAGCTCATCCGTATAATGATCCCCGTTATCCAATGCCACCAATCGTGCCGCACCTTCCATTTGTAAAGTAAGTGGCTCGTTGTAGTCCCATACCGGACGACCTTTTTTGTCTATGACCGTCACGTTTATATATTGCAAGTCCATACCGTCTGCCTTCCAGTCCGTCGGTGTTTCCGCCTCAATCCGGAGTGCCACGGCTTTTCCGGCAGTTTCAATACGATGACGCGCCACTTCTTTGCCCGACTTGTCACGGGCTATTGCCACCACAGAGCCACCGTTGCCATAAGGAACATCCTTCCAATAAATCATATTACGCAGGTTTGCCCGTGTCGTATCGTTTTTTTGAATTCCCATGCTCTGACCGTTTACCAACAACTCTACAGAATGTGCATTAGTGAAGGTGAAGAGTGACCGTCTGCTGCCCGGAGTATGATTCCAGCACTCGTTCAGCGCCATGCGCCCCACTATCACATCATTCCAACTGACGCTTTCCGCTCCCGCCGCATCGACCACTCCGATATGTACTTCAGGAATCTCCGGCATGAAAGCCGTTTTAATAAGATAGGCCTGGGGATAGGGGCGCATGGTATGCTCAAAGAAGGAGTAGTTCCACCCTTTCTTAGGCCATTTATTGGATTCCCCCCAATACTCGACCGAACCCCAATAGGCGATACCGACCATCCGCTCTTTATCCATATTATAATAAGGCTGCAACAAGTTGCTGGTTTCAGCCTCACTCTGGAACAGGATAAGGTCCGGCCGGTATTTCAAATAAGCGTCATATTTGTCCGACTGGTAATTGAACGATGCCACTTCTGTGGCACAAGCCAGTTCAGGCGGTACTAAATAGTCGTTGAACTCCTTGTCGTGCCGGGTTATAGCTCCCGCACGGGCGGGGAACATGGCTACAGTGGTGAGACGTGTATGATCCCATCTCTTTACCAGCTGGTTGAATATGTTATAGGTAGTGATTCCCCAGTCGTTGGTTCCTTCGAAACCTGCCCATCCTTCACGAATCTGAAGTTCGTTTCCCAAGCTCCACAAAATGATGGACGGACGGTTACGGTCGCGTTTGATCCATTCTGTAATCAGTTTGTGCCAGATATGGGTGAATGGCTGGCGTCCGCCCCAATAGTCATTGTCACTCCATTTGTCCGTCAGTTCGTCCACCACCAGTATCCCCACACGGTCTGCAATGCGGGCAAAACTGTCACTGTACGGATTATGTGAGCAGCGGATACAGTTGTAACCGAAGGATTTGAGTTGCAGCATCATGCGTTCGATGGCCTTGTCGTAACAGGTGGCTCCCAGTGCACCCAGATCATGATGGTTGGCATTGCCCTGCAGGAATATCTTCTTCCCGTTGAGTTTGAAGCCGAACTCCGGTGAGAATTCCAGACTGCGGATACCAAACTGTTCGGTCAGGCTGTCCACCACCATACCGTCTGCCGTCACCACCACTTCGGCATTGTAGAGCTGTGGGGACTCACATGACCAAAGTTGCGGATTCTCCAGAGTAAGCGCCGGTAACCTCACTTCCGTGCAGGTCTGGTGCGTATGTTCGGGCATACCGGATTGCACGGAGCCCACTATGACACCTTTCGGATTGCGGAGGGTGGTCCGTATCCGTACATCATGCTTCTGCCAGCCGTCCACCTCAACCTGTACGGCTACCGTTGCTCGGGAGGAGGAAACTTCGGGGGTGGTGATATACACCCCGTGGCGGGCGATGTGTGTGGGATTCTGCACCTGCAGATACACATCACGGAACAGACCGCCTCCCGTGTACCAGCGTGAGCCTTTCTTGGGACCGGTGGAGGCATAAACGGCTACCACGTTTTCTCCGTCGTGACGTAGAAAAGGGGTAAGGTCCGCTTCAAGCCCCACATATCCATAATCTGTCGAGGCTATTTTTGTACCGTTCAGATAAACATCGCCCAGATAAATGATACCTCCGAAATCCAGAACCACCCGTTTCCCTTTCCACGACGGATCGGTAGGGAAAGACTTGCGGTACCATCCTTCGCACATGGGTTTAAATCCGCGTGCACCTCCACCATTTTCAGTCCAAGGTTGTTCGAACTGGAAATCATGAGGAAGGTCCAATGTACGCCAGGAAGAGTCATCCAAGGCAGGTGAGGCGAAATCGGTATTTTTATTCTCGTTTGTAACCAACTGGAATTTCCAGCCAAAGTTAAAAAGGACTTTCTGCTGTGATGCAAAATTTTCCAAAGGTACATTGACCAAAGGGGCTTTTTCCTGTGCTTTCTGATATTGGGCTGTTACTCCGACAGGAACAAGCATCAAGAAAAAAATGATAACGATGTTTTTTATTTGATACATTATTATAAAGAATGAACACCGATTTGTATCGGCTTGTGTGTATTCACAAATATCGGAATTATAAAGAGTTGCAGACATAGAATTTAGTTACGATTCCTGTATCATCGTACAAGTAGTACATATGATGGCTACTCTTTTCTTATCAATCATATGATATCGAGTTGTCATTAGGGCACTCCAATATTTTATAATTGGAATGCCCTAAAACTTATCTTTCAGCAGGCATATCCGGTACTATGGGCCAATATGGATTTTGATAGATAGGAGAATTTTCTACTGTTTTGTTATCGGGGGCGGTAATCAAAAACTGCTTGACCATAATGGGATGTAGATAATGAGCCATACGCCAAGTAAAACCATTATAACAGGTCTGTTTAGAATTCTTCTGGTAAGGGCGCAAGTATTCGCTGACATTAGGTGAAGAAACATTGGAAGCGTCTGATCCATCATATAGCAAATCTGCATACCAAGTCTGCATAGGAGTGTTCCATAAATGGAAACCTTCCGGTATATAAGGTTGTTCAATCAACTGGTCCATAGCACGCCAACGGCATAAGTCCATATAACGAAGCCCATCCGCCATAAATTCACATCGGCGCTCACGACGTATATTATAGAGAGTTGCGTCTATTAACTTACCACCGGAATACGCTCCCCAATCATTTTCAGCCTCTTTACTCATATCCGTTAAAGCAATAGTCTTTTGAAAATCCTCATCTACATGAGAACGACGGCGGATAATTTTCCAATATTCGGTCGCTGCTCCGTCCAAGGTACCATTCTTTTCATAACTGGCTTCCATGTAATTCAACAAGGCTTCTGTCGCACGATAAGCAATAGAGGCGGTATATCCTTTTGAATTGGAATAATATTTCTGATGGAAAGCTCCTCCTTTGCGTAAGGCATACCCAGTTACATAACGGCGTGCTCCGTCTGTAATGGTAATCAATGGATAAGTTTCTTCAACATTGGCAGTCTCACCAACCACATCTTTTATTAAGATGTTATGTTGTCCGGGTTCTTTCAGAAAGATAACCAATCGGCTATCTCTGTTTTGACGAACGTCGTGTATGGTTTTGTCTCCCATATAATATCCATCTCCGTTCATATAATCACCGTGGGTATAAACAGGAGTGCCGTCAGCCATCAAAAAGTTATTCACAAAGCTGCGAGTGACACCCACGCCATTGTTTCCCCAGCTGGCATATACATTTACGTTGTGGTGCACTAAGTTATAAGCGTATCTACGCCATAACAGAACTTCGTCGACTGAAGATAAATCTTCTTGAGCAAACATGTCAAAATAAGGGTTAGCATCTTCGTTAGTTGACTGCTGCAGAACGCCTGTATTTTCTGTAAGTCTGTTTTTATAGCGTTCTGCGATATCTTTAGAGGCAGTCATGGCGATTTCCAAGAAATAATCTATCTCACTGTCAATATTCCCACTGGGATACTGATAAGTGGAATTATAATCTTTTGTCTTGCCAGGCCAACCGTCACCATTGGGTACAAAAGCCGTATTCTTAAAATATTTCAACCAAGTACCTTCAAATAGAGCCACACGCGACTTTAATAAAATAGCAGCATCCGCATTTATTCTGGTTGTCGGCATATTTTTAGCTTTTAACAAAGTAATAGCTTTATCCAAATCACTTAGAATAAAGCGAGCCACTTCATTGCGTGGTGATCGTTTACTGGCTTCACTCAATGCTTCTTTGTCGTCCAGCAATGGGTGGGTAATTATGGGAAAATCTCCAAACAGCTGATAACGTTTAAAATATTCACAAGCACGTAAAAAAAATAATTCACCAATATAATGTTTTATGCTGTTAAGATCACCATTGATGGTATTGGCATTGCCGCTCAAGTCGTTTCCATCAGCATTTTTATCTCCAAAATTAGGCAACACATTCGATAATACAAAATTGATTTTGTATATTTTATCAAAGTTCCAATTGCTGGTTTCCGCATTGTCCACTTTCCACAAGGTGGAAGTAAAACGATTGGGGGCTGTAACCTCTATTTGATTGTCCGTTGTTGCATCATCTTTGTAGATGCCATATGTATTTCCTGTTCCGTGAGAGGGAAGAATATCAGAGTACAAATTATCTGCAGAGGCTTGAATATGGGTTGCCTCTGTAAAATATACTTCTGGGGAAATAGATGCCTCAGGTACTTCATCCAAATAGTTATCGCAAGCAGTAAATATAAATCCTGATGAAGCGATTAGTACAGATAAGAATATATGTTTTATTTTCATTGTATATGTATATTAAAGTGTTAAACTTAAGCCAAAAGACCAGGTGCTTGATAACGGATAAGCATTACCACCATTACCTCCACTAATTGTTTCCGGATCAAACAAAGAAGACAATGATGTTCCAGTCCAAAGATTTTCTCCGGAAACAAACACACGGCATTTGGTCAAACCCATACTTTTCATCCATTTTGCTGGGAAAGTATAACCTAATTGGAAATTTTTTAAACGGATATAGGATGCATCTTGCAAATAACGTGTCTGAATTTCTTGGTTCTTACCTCCTTCGGAGAAAATAGGACGAGGATAATAAGCGTCAAGATTTGCAGGAATGGTATGACCTGACAATCCTATATCCTCTGCACGAAAATAATCCTCATGTTCCTTAAGTCCACGAGCCCCCCACATACTTTGAGTTCCATAAGCACCAAACAAATAACCACAGAAATTATTTGTACCCCAAAAATCACGCTTCATTACACCTTGAAAGAATAAACGTATGTCGAATCCTTTCCAATCAGCATTCAAGTCAATACCAAAGAAATATCTAGGAGTACTATTGCCTATTACTTTCAAATCTCCATGATCATCCAATGTACCCGCACTTTTAGATATTTTTCCATCTTCATTCAAATCACGATACATAATATCACCGGCAGACCATTTGGAACCAATCGCATCCTGTCCTCCATTAGGAAGGGAAAGGAGATGGGCTTGCATTTCATTTTCAGATTTTGCTATTCCTATTGTTTCCAATCCCCAAATCTCGCCCACTTCGCGTCCTTCAACGTATTTGTTCAAACCGATAGTATTTGTTGCGTTGCTCGGATAGCTGGTAACAATTGTTTTAGCATCGGAAAGAGTTAAATTAGCACTATATCCAAACCCGTTTTTCAAACGGTCTCTCCATCCAATAGATAGTTCCCATCCATTCGTTCTTAAATTACAATTGTTGGTTTTAGGAGCAGATGTACCCAAAATAGATGGGAGTTCAGGTGCAGGCCCTACCATACCATCCGTATAACGAATATAGTAATCAAAACTACCTGTCAAACGATTACTGAGAAAGCCATAATCAAAACCGATATCCCAAGTACGAACCTTTTCCCAAGTCAAAGAATTGCTGACCAAATTTCCCGGCTCTGCTGTATTAGGCTTCACTCCATCTTGCAACCATGTTCCATTAGAAGACTTCAGTATCATATCACGATAGGTAGGATACCATGCTGTAGTATTCTGGTTGCCCAATTCACCGTAAGAAACACGCAATTTTAATGTGTTGGCTATATCTGTCAGCGACTCCCAGAATTTTTCCTGAGCGATGTTCCAGCCTAAAGAGAATGAAGGAGACCATTGCCAGCGACTTCCTCGACGGAAACGGGAAGAACCGTCATATCGCATATTGATTTCCGCCAAATAACGTCCCAGGTAATCGTAATTCAAGCGACCGAAGAAACCTGCCGTTTTCCATCTTTTCCCATTTCCACCCGCTTCTGTCGCTTTGGGGTTACCTTGTCCGTCCAATCCGGTTGTGACATCAAAATAAGGCATCCCCCCCATCATTACACCATACTTTTTTGTAGAAGAAAATTCCTGTTTCATATCTTCTGTCTGGAAGCCAAGCATAACTTTTGCATTATGGGCATTATTAAAAGATTGGGAATACTCACTATAAATATTTAGGTTCAGATAGTTCTCTTTAGTCTGATCTTGATAAAGATAAGACGTACCATGAGTATCTATTAAATTGCCTTCCACATCATGATTATAAGTAGGAATTGAAGTTTCTTTTACCGATGAGTTCATTATACTGTAATTAAAC
>ENA-UADM01000191-UADM01000191.1-human-gut-metagenome-genome-assembly--contig:-NODE-191-length-16613-cov-7.070419_pt1 | contig 16613 bp, 10 predicted proteins | sample MGYA00244258_ERZ654254 | MGnify/ENA primary metagenome ERZ654254 (study PRJEB26926, sample SAMN06165234) | human gut metagenome | biome: ENVO:00009003; feature: ENVO:2100002; material: ENVO:00002003...
ACCTCTTCCTCTCCCAGAACCAGCTCGATTTGGTGAAGGCTCTTGCCAAGACCGGCAAGCCCGTCATTCTGGTGCTGAACGAGGGCCGTCCACGCCTGATAGCCGACATCGAGCCTTTGGCAAAGGCTGTGGTCAACACCATGCTTCCGGGCAACTACGGCGGCGATGCGTTGGCAAACCTCATTGCCGGCGACGCCAACTTCAGCGGAAAGATGCCTTTCACTTATCCGAAGGAAATCAACTCGCTGATTACGTACGACTACAAACCGTGCGAACACATCGGCAAGCAGATGGAAGGCGCTTATAACTACGACGCGCAGGTGTCCGTACAGTGGGCGTTCGGCTACGGTTTGAGCTATACCACCTTTGCGTACAGCAACCTCAAGGTGGATAAGTCGGACTTTACCGCTGATGATGTGCTTACTTTCACCGTTGATGTGAAGAATACCGGTGACCGTGTCGGCAAGGAGAGCGTGTTGCTCTTCAGCAGTGACCTCGTTGCCTCCCTTACTCCCGATACCCGCCGTCTTCGCGCTTTCGAGAAAGTGGAACTGAAACCGGGCGAGACAAAGACCGTGACTCTGAAACTGAAAGGCTCCGACCTTGCTTTCGTAGGCTATGATGGCAAGTGGATTCTGGAGAAAGGTGACTTCCGCATCCAGACGGGTGACCAGACTGTGAACGTGGTTTGTACGGATACCAAGAAGTGGGAGACTCCGAATAAGTGATACGACAAGGTCTTTTAGACCTTTAGAACCATAGTAAAAGGGCCGATAGCATGAAACAAGCTATCGGCCTTTTATTTTTCCGCGTTGTCTTTCAACAGTATCTTTTTTCCGCTTGTACCTCCTTACTTCTTTTCCTGAAACAATAGAGATTGTACGCATGAGATGTATATCTCATGTTGTTCGAGATGTGCATCTCGTTGTGCTTGACATGTGCATCTCATGCAGTATGGAACGTGATAATTCATTTCATAAAGTATAAGCTTCTGTCTCATAAGATTATATGTTTTACACTTTATCTTGAAGTGTTGAAAGGGCGTGTCTGTAATATAATTCTCGTTTGAACCGTTAAATCAATCTTTTTTTCTCTAATATTTTGTAGTCGAACAGATTATTTATATCTTTGCAAGCGAAAACGGATGAAAGGTGGAGGGGCGATTAAGCTCCTCTTTTTTGTTCCTAATGGTTAATCTATGATAGAAAAGAAAACTGTTTGTCAGATTGTTGACGAGTGGCTGGCAGGAAAGGACTACTTCCTTGTGGAGGTGACAATCAGCCCGGATGACAAGATTTTGGTGGAAATAGACCACAAAGAAGGTGTTTGGATTGAGGACTGTGTAGAGCTGAGCCGCTACATCGAGTCCAAGTTGAACCGTGAGGATGAGGATTATGAGTTGGAAGTCGGTTCGGCCGGCATCGGACAGCCCTTCAAGGTACTGCAGCAGTACATTAACCACATCGGCAAGGAAGTGGAAGTGCTGGCAAAGGACGGCCGCAAGCTCAGCGGCGTGTTGAAGGAAGCCGACGAACAGCATTTCGTCGTGACCATTCAGAAGAAAGTGAAAGAGGAAGGTGCCAAGCGTCCCAAGCTGGTGGATGAGGACTTGACCTTTACGTATGAAGAGATAAAATACACTAAATACTTAATCAGTTTTAAATAAGACTATGGCCAAAAAAGTAGAAACTGTCAGCTTGATAGATACATTTTCGGAATTTAAGGAACTGAAGAATATCGACAGAACCACGATGGTAAGCGTACTCGAGGAGTCGTTCCGTAGTGTGATTGCGAAAATGTTCGGTACCGATGAGAATTACGACGTAATTGTAAACCCGGACAAGGGTGACTTCGAAATATGGCGTAACCGTGAGGTAGTGGCAGACGAGGATTTGGAAAACCCGAACCTGCAGATCGCATTGTCCGAAGCACAAAAGATTGATGCTTCTTATGAAGTGGGCGAGGAAGTGACGGATGAAGTTATCTTCGCGAACTTCGGTCGCCGTGCCATCTTGAACTTGCGCCAGACGCTGGCCTCCAAGATATTGGAACTGGAGAAAGATAGTATTTACAACAAATACATTGATAAAGTGGGTACCATCATCAATGCGGAAGTCTACCAGATTTGGAAGAAAGAGATGCTGCTGCTCGATGATGAAGGCAACGAATTGTTGCTGCCCAAGACCGAACAGATACCGAGTGACTTCTACCGCAAGGGCGAGACCGCCCGCGCCGTAGTTGCACGTGTGGACAACAAGAATAATAATCCGAAGATTATCCTGAGCCGTACGTCGCCCGTCTTCCTGCAACGTCTGTTCGAAATGGAAGTACCCGAAATCAATGACGGACTGATTACCATCAAGAAGATTGCCCGCATCCCCGGCGAGCGTGCCAAGATTGCCGTTGAGAGCTACGATGACCGTATCGACCCGGTAGGTGCCTGCGTGGGTGTGAAGGGTAGCCGTATTCATGGTATTGTCCGCGAGCTTCGCAACGAGAATATCGACGTTATCAACTATACGTCCAATATCCAGTTGTTTATACAGCGTGCCTTGAGCCCTGCCAAAATTTCTTCCATCCGCTTGAACGAGGAAGAACGCAAGGCTGAAGTGTTCTTGAAACCCGAAGAGGTGTCGCTGGCTATCGGTAAAGGCGGTTTGAATATCAAGCTTGCCAGTATGTTGACTGAGTACACCATCGACGTGTTCCGTGAGTTGGATGAGGCCATAGAGGATGAAGACATCTACTTGGACGAATTCCGTGATGAAATAGACGGTTGGGTTATCGATGCCATCAAGGCTATCGGTATCGATACGGCTAAGGCTGTGTTGAACGCTCCCCGTGAGATGTTGATTGAGAAGACGGACCTCGAAGAAGAGACGGTGGACGAGGTATTGCGCATTTTGAAACAGGAGTTTGAAGAGGAGGAGCAGTAATGTGGTAATGTGGGTAATATGCTAATGTGCCAATGCAGATAGCATATCGGATGAAGTGCACACTCCTTTTTTCTCAGCCAATTAGCACATTAGCATATTGGCACATTAATTCATTAAATTAGTATGACGATAAGGTTAAACAAAGTAACAAGAGATTTAAATGTAGGGATTACGACGGCTGTCGAGTTCCTGCAAAAGAAGGGATTTACCGTTGAGGCAAATCCGAACACAAAAATTACGGATGAACAGTTCGAACTGCTCAAAAAGGAGTTTAGTACAGATAAGGACCTTAAGATAAAGTCGGAGCGTTTCAGCCAGGAACGTCAGAGCAAGGACCGCAACAAGGCGTCCGTGTCTATTGACGGCTATAGGGAAACGCAGGAGAAAGCGAAGCCCGAGGAGATTAAGACGGTTGTTCCGGAAGACGCACGTCCGAAGTTCAAGCCGGTAGGCAAGATTGATTTGGACAAACTGAACCGTAGACCTGCTCCTGCTCAGGAAAAAGAGAAAGAAGCGGAAAAAGCGGTAGAGGAGAAGAAGGTGGAGGAACCGGCAGTTGTAGAAACGCCGAAACCGGAACCTGCTCCTGCTCCCCAACCGGAACCACAGCCGCAACCGGAGGTACAGCCGGCATCTGAGCCCGAGCCGCAGCCCGTTTCGGAACCGCAGCCACAACCCGTTGTCAAGGAAGAGCCTGCTCCGGTTGTAGAGGCTCAACAAGAATCTAAAAAGGAAGAAATGATAGAAGCGCCTGCTCCCGCACCGGCAGCTGAAGAAGCACCGGTTGAAAAAGAGGGGAAAGAAGAAGGAGAAGAAATCTTCAAGATACATCAGCCTGAGTTTGTTTCGAAGATTAATGTTATCGGACAGATAGACTTGGCGGCCCTGAACCAATCCACACGCCCAAAGAAGAAATCGAAAGAGGAGAAACGCAAGGAGCGTGAAGAGAAGGAAAAGATTCGCCAGGATCAGAAGAAGCAGATGAAGGAAGCTATCATCAAGGAAATCCGCCGTGATGACAGCAAGTTGAAGGATACCGCTGCCGGCGATGCCAACGGCAAGAAGAAACGTGTCCGTATCAATAAGGAGAAAGTGGACATCAACAATGCTTCCAACTTCCAGCGTGGTGGCAACGACCGTGGACACGCAGGTGCCCAGCAAGGTCAGGGTGCCCGCCCGCAAGGTGGAAACCAGCCTGGTGGAAACAATGCCAATAATAACCGCAACCGCAATAAGGACCGCTTCAAGAAGCCGGTCATCAAGCAGGAGGTTAGCGAGGAAGATGTAGCAAAGCAGGTAAAGGAAACTTTGGCACGCCTCACTTCCAAAGGAAAGAACAAAGGTGCCAAGTATCGTAAGGAAAAACGTGACATGGCTTCCAGCCGTATGCAGGAATTGGAAGACATGGAAATGGCAGAAAGCAAGGTACTGAAGATTACGGAATTCGTGACGGCCAACGAGTTGGCAAGCATGATGGATGTTTCTGTTACTCAGGTCATCGCCACTTGTATGAGCATTGGTATGATGGTATCCATCAACCAGCGTCTGGATGCCGAGACCATCAACTTGGTGGCTGAGGAATTCGGCTTCAAGACAGAATATGTAAGCGCAGAAGTGGCGCAGGCCATCGTAGAGGAAGAGGATGATGAGGAAGATTTGGAACCTCGCGCTCCGATTGTAACGGTGATGGGTCACGTAGACCACGGTAAGACTTCATTGCTCGACTATATCCGTAAGGCGAATGTGATTGCCGGTGAAGCGGGTGGTATCACACAGCACATCGGTGCCTACCACGTGTCGCTGGACGACGGACGTAAGATTACATTCCTCGATACTCCGGGCCACGAGGCGTTTACCGCCATGCGTGCCCGTGGTGCCAAAGCTACGGATATTGCCATCATCATTGTGGCTGCTGACGACAACGTGATGCCGCAGACAAAGGAAGCCATCAACCATGCCATGGCTGCGGGTGTTCCTATTGTATTTGCAATCAATAAGATTGATAAACCGACTGCCAACCCCGACAAGATTAAGGAAGAGCTGGCTGCCATGAACTTCTTGGTGGAAGAGTGGGGCGGTAAGTATCAGTCGCAAGATATCTCTGCCAAAAAGGGTATCGGTGTACCCGAGTTGATGGAGAAAGTGCTGCTCGAAGCAGAAATGCTGGAGCTGAAAGCAAACCCGAACCGCCGTGCTACCGGTTCCATTATCGAGTCCTCATTGGATAAGGGTCGTGGCTATGTGGCTACGGTACTCGTTTCCAACGGTACCTTGAAAATGGGCGACATCGTGCTGGCGGGTACCAGCTACGGTAAGGTGAAGGCTATGTTCAATGAGCGTAACCAACGCATGCAGGAGGCTGGTCCTTCTACACCTGCCCTGATATTGGGCTTGAACGGTGCACCTGCTGCTGGCGACACGTTCCACGTAATCGAAACGGAGCAGGAAGCACGCGAGATTGCCAACAAACGCGAACAGTTGCAGCGTGAACAAGGTTTGCGTACGCAGAAGATGCTGACGCTCGACGAAGTGGGCCGCCGTCTGGCGCTGGGTGACTTCCATGAGCTGAACGTGATTGTGAAGGGTGACGTGGACGGTTCTGTGGAAGCGTTGAGCGACTCTTTAATCAAGCTGTCTACGGAGCAGGTGCAGGTAAACGTAATCCACAAGGGTGTCGGTCAGATTTCCGAATCGGATGTCTCGCTGGCTGCCGCTTCGGATGCGATTATCGTCGGTTTCCAGGTACGTCCTTCGGGTGCTGCCGCCAAGATGGCAGAGCAGGAGGGTGTGGATATCCGCAAGTACTCCGTCATCTACGATGCCATCGAAGAGGTGAAGGCTGCCATGGAAGGTATGCTGGCACCGACATTGAAGGAGCAGATAACGGCAACCATCGAGGTGCGCGAAGTGTTCAACATCACGAAGGTGGGACTGGTGGCAGGTGCCATGGTCAAGACCGGAAAGGTGAAACGCAGCGACAAGGCCCGTTTGATACGCGACGGTATCGTAATCTTTACGGGTGCCATCAATGCCCTGAAGCGCTTCAAGGACGACGTGAAGGAGGTAGGTACCAATTTCGAGTGCGGTATCAGCCTGACAAACTGCAACGACATCAAGGTGGGCGATATTATCGAATCTTACGAAGAAATAGAAGTGAAGCAAACATTATAATTGAATAATGTGCAAATATGCTAATGTGCCAATTGGCTGCGCGTACAGAAAATGCCGCAGGGCAATTGGCACATTTTGCATATTAGTTATTTGCTCATTGACCCATTAGCATATTGGCACATTAGCATATTGTCACATTGGTACATTAATTTTATGGCAATTATAGATATCATCATATTGGCTGCTTTCGGCTTGGGCGCAATCATCGGCTTCATGAAAGGTTTCGTGAAGCAATTGGCCTCTCTGCTGGGGCTGATTGTCGGTCTGCTGGCGGCAAGGGCTTTGTATGCCTCGTTGGCAGTGAAGCTGTGCCCCACGTTGACAGACTCTATGACAGTGGCGCAAGTACTGGCATTTGTCCTCATCTGGCTGGCTGTTCCTTTGCTCTTCTCCCTGGTGGCTTCTCTGCTGACCCGGGCAATGGAGGCCGTCTCGCTGGGCTGGCTCAATCATTGGTTGGGGGCTGGTCTAGGGGCTTTGAAGTACCTCCTGCTGACGAGCCTGCTGATTGGTGTCATCGAATTTATAGACGGAGACAATACGCTGATTAGCAAAACAAAAAAGAAAGAATCAGTGTTATATTATCCTATGGAAGAGTTTGCCGGGATATTCTTTCCCGCGGCAAAGGCGGTTACGGAGCAGATTGTAAACGGAGACTTTGACTGATACCGTGAACCGTGATTTTGTAATTCATAATTTGTAATTATAGAAGTGATGCAACAAGAAGAACCCAATAAATATGTAAAGGAACTCACTCAGGAGAAGTATAAGTACGGTTTCACGACCGACGTGCATACAGACATCATTGAGCGCGGGCTGAATGAAGATGTAGTGCGGCTTATCTCTGAGAAGAAGGGAGAACCGGAATGGTTGCTGGAGTTCCGCCTGAAGGCATATCGCCACTGGCTGACATTGGAGATGCCTACATGGGCACATCTCCGCATTCCCGAAATAGATTATCAGGCCATATCCTACTATGCCGACCCTACGAAGAAGAAGGAAGGACCGAAAAGTATGGATGAGGTGGACCCTGAGTTGATAAAGACTTTCAATAAGCTGGGCATTCCGCTGGAAGAGCAGATGGCGTTAAGCGGTATGGCTGTGGATGCCGTTATGGACTCGGTGTCTGTAAAGACTACCTTCAAGGAGACGCTGATGGAGAAAGGAATCATCTTCTGCTCATTCAGCGAGGCTGTACGCGAGCATCCCGACTTGGTACAGAAATATCTCGGTTCGGTGGTGCCTTATCGTGACAACTTCTTTGCGGCACTGAACTCGGCGGTGTTCTCCGACGGTTCTTTTGTCTATATCCCGAAGGGGGTACGCTGTCCGATGGAGTTGTCCACCTATTTCCGCATCAATGCCCGCAATACGGGGCAGTTCGAAAGAACCTTGATTGTGGCGGATGATGATTCGTACGTTTCTTATCTGGAAGGGTGTACGGCTCCGATGCGTGACGAGAACCAGTTGCACGCGGCCATTGTGGAAATTGTGGTGCACGACCGTGCAGAAGTGAAATACAGCACCGTGCAGAACTGGTATCCCGGTGATGCCGAGGGCCGGGGTGGTGTCTATAACTTTGTGACGAAGCGTGGCCATTGTAAAGGGGTGGACAGTAAACTGTCTTGGACACAAGTGGAAACAGGTTCGGCCATTACCTGGAAGTATCCGTCTTGCATCCTTTCCGGCGACAATTCGACAGCGGAGTTCTATAGTGTGGCAGTAACCAATAACCATCAGCAGGCAGACACGGGAACAAAGATGATTCATCTGGGCAAGAATACCCGGAGCACCATTGTGAGCAAAGGCATTTCTGCCGGAAAGAGCGAAAACTCTTACCGCGGCTTGGTGCGCGTGGCACAGAAAGCGGACAATGCTCGTAATTACAGCCAGTGCGACTCCTTGCTACTTGGTGACAAATGCGGCGCGCATACTTTCCCCTACATGGATATTCACAATGAAACGGCCATCGTGGAGCATGAGGCCACTACCAGCAAAATCAGTGAGGACCAGATATTCTACTGCAATCAGCGCGGTATTTCTACGGAAGATGCCGTGGGGCTGATTGTGAACGGTTATGCCAAAGAAGTTTTGAATAAACTTCCGATGGAGTTTGCCGTAGAAGCGCAGAAATTGCTTGCCATTTCGCTGGAAGGAAGCGTGGGGTGATTTATAAATAGTAAATTGTAAATAGTCAAATAGTAAATATAAAGATGTTAGAGATAAAAGACCTGCATGCCAGCATCAATGGCAAAGAAATATTGAAAGGCATCAACTTGACCATACGTGATGGAGAAGTACATGCACTGATGGGACAGAACGGTGCTGGTAAAAGTACGTTGAGTAATGTGTTGGTTGGCCATCCTGCTTACGAAGTGACGCGCGGCTCAATTACCTTTAATGGCAAGGACTTGCTTGCCATGAGTCCTGAGGACCGTGCACATGAAGGAATCTTTCTTTCTTTCCAGGCTCCGGTAGAGATTCCGGGCGTGTCGATGGTGAACTTCATGCGTGCGGCTGTGAATGAGCAACGCAAGTACCGCCATCTGCCTGCTTTGTCGGCCAGTGAGTTCCTGAAGCTGATGCGCGAGAAGCGTGCCATTGTGGAGTTGGACAACAAGCTGGCCAACCGTAGCGTGAACGAAGGTTTCAGCGGCGGTGAAAAGAAGCGTAACGAGATATTCCAGATGGCGATGTTGGAACCGACTTTTGCTATTTTGGACGAGACGGATTCCGGATTGGATGTGGATGCTTTGCGTATTGTGGCCGACGGTTTCAACAAACTCAAGACTGCGGAAACCAGTGCTATGGTCATTACCCACTACCAGCGGTTGTTGGACTATATCAAACCCGATACGGTACATGTACTGCTGGGTGGACGTATCGTAAAGACCGGTGGACCGGAATTGGCGAAGGAGATTGAAACACGTGGCTTCGATTGGATAAGGAAAGAAGCAGGTGAATTATAAACTCATAATCTGAAAACATGAGTGTAGAGCAACAATACATAGACCTTTTCTCCCAAACGGAGGCGATGATATGCCGGCATAGTGCCGAGGTGCTGAATGCGCCGCGTGCCGTTGCTTTTGCTGACTTTGAGCGCTTGGGCTTTCCCACCCGTAAGGAGGAGAAATACAAATATACGGATATCAGCAAGTTCTTTGAGCCGGATTATGGCTTGAACTTGAACCGGTTGGAAATTCCGGTGAACCCTTATGAAGTGTTCAAGTGCGATGTTCCCAATATGAGCACTGCTCTTTATTTTGTGGTGAACGATGCTTTTTATGGCAGGGCTTTGCCCAAGTCCCATCTGCCTGAAGGGGTTATCTTCGGCAGCCTGAAGGAGGTGGCCGGGAAACATCCCGATTTGGTGAAGAAATATTATGGCAAGTTGGCTGATACGGCAGAGGATGGGGTGACGGCGTTCAACACCGCTTTTGCACAAGACGGCGTTCTGTTTTATGTTCCTAAGAACGTGGTGGTAGAGAAACCTATTCAGCTGGTGAATATCCTGCGTGGTGACGTCAATTTTATGGTGAACCGCCGTGTGCTGATTATTCTGGAGGAGGGTGCACAAGCCCGCTTGTTGGTGTGTGATCATGCGATGGACGGCGTGAACTTCCTGGCAACGCAGGTGATAGAAATCTTTGCCGGTGAGAATGCCATTTTCGATTTTTATGAACTCGAAGAGACACACACCAGTACGGTACGTATCAGCAATATGTATGTAAAGCAGGAAGCCAATAGTAATGTATTGCTGAATGGTATGACCTTGCACAACGGAACTACACGGAATACAACCCGTGTGACGCTTGTCGGTGAACATGCGGAGCTGAATCTGTGCGGTATGGCCATTGCAGACAAGAATCAGCATGTGGACAATCATACGACAATCGACCATGCCGTGCCCAACTGTACCAGCAATGAGCTTTATAAGTATGTCCTTGACGAGCAGGCTGTAGGTGCCTTTGCCGGTCTGGTTTTAGTGCGCCCTGACGCACAGCACACCAGTTCGCAACAGACCAACCGCAATCTTTGTGCCACCCGAGATGCACATATGTACACCCAGCCTCAGCTGGAGATTTATGCAGATGACGTGAAGTGCAGTCACGGCGCTACGGTGGGGCAGCTCGATGAAAGCGCTCTCTTCTATATGCGGCAGCGTGGTATCCCGGTGCGCGAGGCGCGCCTGTTGCTGATGTTCGCTTTTGTCAACGAAGTTATCGACACCATCCGTTTGGATGCTTTGAAAGACCGTCTGCATCTGCTGGTAGAGAAGCGTTTCCGGGGGGAACTGAACAAATGCCAGGGGTGCGCCATCTGCAAGTGATAGCTTATAATTTCGATTCATTATGAACAACGATATAAATAAGAGTAGTATCTTGGCTCCCCTCCCTATGGGAGAGGGGCTGGGGGAGAGGCTTCGAGCTGATTTCCCTATCCTTTCCCGTGAGGTATATGGCAAGCCGTTGGTCTATCTGGACAACGGCGCGACTACGCAGAAACCTCGCCAGGTAGTAAATGCCATTACGGACGAATATTATTCGGTGAATGCCAATGTGCATCGCGGAGTGCACTTCCTGTCGCAGCAGGCTACAGAGCTGCACGAGGCCTCGCGTGAGACGGTGAGACGTTTCATCAATGCTCGCAGCACGAATGAGATTGTCTTCACCCGTGGTACGACGGAGAGTATCAACCTGCTTGTCTCCAGCTTTGGTGAGGAATTTATGCAGGAGGGGGATGAGGTGATTCTTTCTGTGATGGAACACCATAGCAACATTGTTCCCTGGCAGCTGCTTGCCGCCAAGCGTGGAATTACCATCAAGGTGATTCCGATGAATGACAAGGGCGAACTCTTATTGGACGAATATAGGCAGTTGTTCTCCGAACGTACCAGGATTGTCAGTGTGGCGCATGTTTCCAATGTGCTGGGTACGGTCAATCCCGTCAAGGAGATGATTGCTTTTGCCCATGAGCAGGGTGTTCCGGTGCTTGTGGACGGTGCCCAGTCCATTCCCCACATGCCGGTAGATGTGCAGGATCTGGATGCCGATTTCTTCGTTTTCTCTGCGCACAAGGTGTATGGTCCTACGGGGGTAGGGGTGCTTTATGGTAAAGAGGAGTGGCTGGATAGAATACCTCCCTATCAGGGCGGTGGAGAGATGATTCAGCATGTATCTTTTGAAAAGACTACCTTCAATGAATTGCCCTTCAAGTTTGAAGCCGGTACGCCGGATTATATCGGTACTACCGGACTTGCCAAAGCTTTGGACTACGTTTCGCTGGTTGGGATGGACAAGATTGCCGCCTATGAACACGAATTGACCCAGTATGCCATGCAACGGCTGAAAGAGATTCCCGGTATGCGTATCTTCGGCGAGGCAGAAGACAAGGGTAGTGTCATATCGTTTCTGGTAGGTGATATCCATCATTTTGATATGGGTACATTGCTCGACCGTCTTGGCATTGCCGTACGCACGGGACATCACTGTGCCCAACCATTGATGCAGCGTCTTGGCATCGAAGGAACAGTGCGTGTATCTTTCGGGCTTTACAATACCCGGGAGGAGATAGATGTGCTGGTGGCAGGTATAGTTCGTGTCAGCCGGATGTTCTGACCAAAGCAAAGCTTTGCAACCTTTCTTTCATTCCTTGCGTCTAATATGTCAACAACTAAAAAAATGAATTATGTTAGTAACAACAACCCCGACTATTGAGGGTGGACGTATCACCCGCTATTATGGCATCGTTTCCGGTGAAACGATTATCGGTGCCAATGTATTCCGCGATTTCTTTGCCAGCATCCGCGACGTGGTGGGTGGGCGAAGTGGCTCTTATGAAGAAGTGCTGCGCGAAGCTAAAGATATAGCCTTGCGCGAGATGCAAGAACATGCCCGTGCTATGGGTGCCAATGCCGTGATTGGTGTAGACTTGGACTATGAAACGGTAGGAGGCAGTGGCAGCATGTTGATGGTTACGGCATGCGGTACGGCTGTAACGGTGGAATAAGTTCGCTCTACTATATTACAACATAGGAAGATATAAGAAATGGCAACCCTGTGAATGGTTGCCATTTTCTTTATAAGGAGTATCTTTTATCGGTTATTTGTACCAATCCTTATAATCTGTTCCATTGGAATTGACCCAATCCATAAAATGTTCAAAGCTCTTGTCTATCGGGTGGGTTTCAGGAGTATTGAAGTTTGTGGCTCCACTTAGATGAATGGCAAAAGGATAGTTGCCATTGGCTACATAATAGCTTGTCGGTACAGAGGACAAATCCTCTTCGGTATGGAATAGAGCCATGTCTGCCTTTTCAGTAGGAGGATAGTTGACCAAATGCACTTCGATGCGTGATTCTTTCAATTCGTCATGTACCATGATGAATGGATTATAAGGGGGAATTCCAAGCGTTTCGTGTGATAGTGGAGTCTTGAAGGTGTTCTTTATCTTATATGTAGCGGTTTTTGTATTTCTCTCTGTTACATCGAGCGCACTTAGAAATACATTGACGGTAGCTTTGGAAAGGTCTGTATCCAGTCCTTGTCCGTTGAAAGTTGTGGGGGCTTCCAATATTTCAGTTGACATATTGCTGCGTTCTGTATTCAGTTGGTAAGCGAAACCATTTTTGAAAGTGGCACCGGACCAAAGCAACTCATAGGTGTCTTCTGTAGAAAGGGCCTGATTGGCATCATTGAAGTTCAATACGGACTGGTATTTTACAATAACATCATTCAAGTCATAGTCACCCTTTCTGGGCCAATTATCTTCGAAAGCGATGATTCCTTTGTATTCCAGACTGTATTTCTTATCCTCGTTGCCACCGTCAGGTTTGATATCAGGAATATCCGGATTGATGATGGCTTCGATGGGGTTGGACCATACGTTGAATTGTATATCATTATAGTCTTGGTCTGTCCAATCTTCAAAGGACAATACGACAAAATCATCGATGCGGAATGCGGCTGTATGTGTACGGCCGTCCCCATTCAGCTTTGTAGTAGAGTAGAAAGGCTTATTGTTTCCGCCATAGAAGCTGTCATTCAATAGGAACCATCCGATTTTTACTCCATTGGGAAATACGGTGCCTTGGTCCACTCCGTCGGGGTCTATGTAATGAAGCTTTACACTTTCACCGCCTTGTAGTCCGGAAGCCTTTTTATTATAATAATTATCCATCAGAGTGTTTGGAAAAACAATGCATTTGGGGGCTTTTTTAATTTCACTTAAAGATGCGTCTGCCCTATAGCAATAATAGCCAAAGGCGCTCGCTGCACCGCTGGTTCCTCCAATTATCCGGATGGATACTTCCGCATTGCGCCCTTCCGGATCATTGATTTCAAAATCTATGGCTTGTCGGTATTGCTTAGGGCATGTGCCTCCTTCCTTCAAGGTCGTATTGATGATTGTCAATACATCACCGGGAATTGTGATTTTGTTGTCTGTGTCTAAATAATGAGGATATCCTTTGGAGCTCCATGTTCCTAATACATGGTATCCTTTGGGTGCCTGCCATCCCTCCGCCCGTGTTTGCGGATTATCATCGGTGGAATCCCATTTGATGTCGGCAGTAATGGCATCTCCTGCAATAACTGTTTTGAAGAGGGTGGGGACCCCTATATAAGAAGTATAGATATATGCTTCGTCCCCATGGTCCGAATTGATGATTTCCTTGCCGCTATATGCACCGTTACCGTCTGTCATGCGTCTGATGACCGGTTCCAGGTCTGTGCGTTTTATAATCTGGCCATCTTTGTCAATCGTGAACGGGTCTTCAAGATAGATTTCAAAAAGTACTTTATAGCCTTCGGGGACATCATACTTTACGTTTACTTGGATGGAAGATGTCGTAGAAAAATCAAAAGAGTTGGGAGTCTTCTCATCGTCTTTTCCATTATCGGGATTGTAGACGTCATGTTCGCATCCTATGGATAGGAATGCCAGCATAATGCTGCATAATGTCAAAGCCAGCATCTTGCATGTCAGGTTAGAATAGATTGGTTTCATAATGCCTTTGTTTTTAGCTTGTTTACTTGTTGCAAAGGTACTATAAAAGTTGTAATATATATCTATATGTGCTCTGTTCTTCTCATTAAATACAAAAAATAGGTAAAAAAGGGTACTGCTTGTTGTTTTATTCGCCAGTATAAATACATGCTTGCTTGGATTTCTTTTCTTTTTCATTTGCTTATTTCGTTTCAAATCAATATTTTTAGGCTTTCGTTCAACCTTTTAATACGAATAAATGCTATGGACCAAATCCTATTCTGGCTGGTTCCAGCCGCTTCTATTATGGCACTTTGTTTTGCCTGGTATTTCCATCGTCAGATGATGAAAGAGAGTGAGGGTACGCCTCAGATGATTAAGATTGCCGCTGCTGTGCGCAAAGGTGCTATGTCTTACCTTCGCCAACAATACAAGATTGTGGGCTGGGTATTTCTGGGGCTGGTTATCCTTTTCTCCATTATGGCATACGGTTTCGGAGTGCAGAACTCCTGGGTGCCGATTGCTTTCCTTACCGGAGGATTCTTTTCCGGACTTTCCGGCTTTTTGGGTATGAAGACGGCCACCTACGCATCGGCTCGCACTGCCAATGCGGCACGCACATCGCTGAATGCCGGACTACGCGTGGCTTTCCGTAGCGGTGCGGTGATGGGACTGGTAGTGGTTGGCCTTGGCTTGCTTGATATATCTTTCTGGTATCTGTTGCTGAATGTTGTAATTCCGGAAGATGTAATGACTCCCACCCATAAACTCTGCATCATTACCACTACCATGCTGACTTTCGGTATGGGCGCTTCCACGCAGGCATTGTTTGCACGCGTAGGTGGCGGTATCTATACAAAAGCTGCCGATGTAGGTGCCGACCTTGTGGGAAAGGTGGAAGCCGGTATTCCCGAAGACGACCCGCGTAATCCTGCCACGATTGCGGATAATGTAGGCGACAATGTAGGCGACGTGGCAGGTATGGGGGCTGATTTGTACGAAAGTTATTGCGGTTCTATCCTTGCTACGGCTGCCCTCGGTGCTGCGGCTTTTATCCACTCGGGTGATACGCTGATGCAGTTCAAGGCCGTAATCGCTCCGATGCTGATTGCAGCCGTCGGAATATTGCTTTCCATTATCGGTATCTTCTCCGTGCGTACCAAAGAGAATGCGAAGATGAAGGACTTGCTGAACTCACTGGCTTTCGGTACTAATCTCAGCTCTATTTTGATAGTTGTCGCCACTTTCTTTATCCTGTGGTTGCTGAAGTTGGACAACTGGCTGTGGATTTCCTGCTCCGTGATAGTGGGTTTGATAGTAGGTATCATCATCGGGCGGTCTACGGAGTACTATACTTCCCAATCCTACCGTCCTACCCAAAAGCTGAGTGAAAGCGGAAAGACCGGTCCGGCGACAGTCATAATTTCCGGTATAGGCTTGGGAATGCTTTCTACGGCTATTCCGGTGATTGCCGTGGTGATAGGTATCATTGCTTCTTATCTCTTTGCTTCGGGCTTCGACTTCTCTAATGTGGGTCTGGGGCTCTATGGTATTGGCATTGCCGCAGTAGGTATGCTTTCTACATTGGGCATCACGCTTGCTACAGATGCTTACGGACCGATAGCTGACAACGCGGGTGGCAATGCGGAAATGTCCGGTCTGGGTGAAGAGGTGCGTAAGCGTACCGATGCGCTTGACTCCTTGGGCAATACTACAGCCGCTACGGGCAAAGGCTTTGCCATCGGTTCCGCCGCTTTGACGGGATTGGCTTTGCTGGCCTCTTATGTCGAGGAAATCCGTATCGGGCTGACCCGCCTCGGGACTACCGAACTGTCGCTTCCTCATGGCGATGCCGTGGCTCTTCAAGATGCCACTTTCTTCGACTTTATGCATCACTACGATGTGACGCTGATGAATCCGAAAGTTCTTTCCGGTATGTTTCTGGGCTCGATGATGGCATTTCTTTTCTGTGGATTGACGATGAATGCGGTAGGGCGTGCAGCGGCCCATATGGTAGACGAAGTGCGCCGCCAGTTCCGCGAAATCAAGGGAATCCTTACGGGAGAAACGGAGCCTGATTATGAGCGTTGTGTGGCAATCTCGACGAAAGGGGCGCAACGCGAGATGGTGATTCCGTCACTGATAGCTATCATTGCTCCGATTGCGACGGGACTTATTTTCGGTGTTCCCGGTGTGCTCGGCCTGCTGATTGGCGGATTGAGCAGTGGTTTCGTGCTTGCCATCTTCATGGCAAATGCCGGTGGTGCATGGGATAATGCCAAAAAGTATGTGGAAGAAGGCAACTTTGGCGGCAAAGGCAGTGAAGTCCACAAGGCTACAGTTGTGGGTGACACCGTAGGAGACCCGTTCAAGGACACATCCGGTCCGAGCTTGAATATCCTAATCAAGCTGATGAGCATGGTAGCCATTGTGATGGCAGGGCTTACGGTTGCGTGGAGTCTGTTCTAAAACTGTCTCTTATACACATCTCCGAGCCCACGAGACGTAGAGGAATCTCGT
>ENA-UADM01000242-UADM01000242.1-human-gut-metagenome-genome-assembly--contig:-NODE-242-length-14288-cov-3.624956_pt1 | contig 14288 bp, 9 predicted proteins | sample MGYA00244258_ERZ654254 | MGnify/ENA primary metagenome ERZ654254 (study PRJEB26926, sample SAMN06165234) | human gut metagenome | biome: ENVO:00009003; feature: ENVO:2100002; material: ENVO:00002003...
TAGTCCTGGTTTGCAGCAAGGGTAATGCTGTAATGATCCGGCTGATAGGTCTGTATCACTACCTCTCCCTCCCTTACCCCTCTCCCGGCTCTGCCTGCCGCCTGGGTCAGAAGCTGAAAGGTTCTCTCCCCGCAGTGATAATCACTGTCATTTAAGGAAAGATCCGCTGCCAGCACGCCCATCAGCGTCACCTTTGGGAAATCATGTCCCTTTACGATCATCTGGGTTCCAAGGAGAATATCTGCCTCTCCTTCAGCAAAGGAGGAGAGGATCTCCTCATAGCTTCCTTTTCTCCGGGTCGTATCTGCATCCATACGGAGCACTCCTGCCCCCGGAAATCTCTTCCTGATCTGATCCTCGATCTGCTGGGTTCCCGCCTTAAAGCCCAGGATATAGGGTGATCCACAGGACGGGCACTTCTTTGGCTCTTGCATTTCATATCCACAGTAATGACATATTAATTTTCCACCTCTGTGCTGTGAAAGAGATACATCACAGTGGGGACACTTCATCACGAGTCCACAGGATCTGCATGACACAAAGCCTGCATAGCCTCTCCGGTTCAGGAACAGCATAATCTGTTCCTTTCTGGATAGTCTGTCCTCTATCAGCTCCTGCAGCTTTCTGCTGAAAATAGAGCGGTTGCCTTCCTTCAGCTCTTTTCTGAGATCCACGACTGAAACATCTGCCAGACTGCCGCCTGTCAGTCTCCTTGTCAGGGTAAAGAGCTCATATTCGCCCTTTTTTGCCCTGCTGTAAGCCTCCAGGGAAGGCGTGGCAGATCCAAGCACAAGACTGGCTCCTTTAAGAGAAGCAAGGTACTCTGCGGTTTCCCTTGCATGATATCTTGGCATGGTCTCACTTTTATAGCTCGGCTCGTGTTCCTCATCGATCACGATCATGCCAAGCTTTTCAAAAGGTACAAACAGAGCTGATCTTGGCCCTATGATCACATCAATCTCACCTTTTCTTGCCCGCTCACACTGGTCGTACCTCTCCCCCTCGGAAAGGCTGGAGTTTAAGACCGATACCCGGTCTCCAAACCGTTTGTAAAAACGAAGCAGGGTCTGATAGGTCAGGGCAATTTCAGGGATCAGCATGATACACTGTCTTCCTCTTTTTACCGTTTCCTCTATGAGGGAAAGATATACCTCTGTTTTGCCGCTTCCGGTAATACCATGGATCAGGTAAGTTTTACAGATCCCCGCATCCCTGTCAGCGATCACTGTATCTACGATCGCCTGCTGCTCGTTGCTGAGTTTTTTTTCTTCCCTCCTGCCGGCTTCCAGTCGTACCGGATTACGATAATAGCTCTCTGTCTCTACTGTAATCACCTGCTGTGAGATCAGGCTTTTTATAGTCGATGGTGCTATATGGAGTTTTCCTGTCACCAGTTCATAAGGAAGCTTTTTTTCTTCTGTCAGCGCTGCCAAAAACCTTGTCTTTCCCGTCTGATGCTTCCTTATGCTCTCTGCAAGAAGTGAACGGATCTCTTCCCCGGTCATCTGCCGTACGATCGTTTTCTTTTCCTTCGCCTTTACTTCCCTCTTCACAGGAAGCACTGTCTTCAGGGCAGCGATCATAGTGGAGCCATAGGTTTCTTTCAGAAAGACTGCCAGCTTCAGCGCATCCTCTGACGGAGAAACCTTCTGCTTTGACAGGCTGTAGATCTCTTTCATTTTTTCTTCGTCAAACTCTGCCTGATCTGTGATCTCCACCACATAACCGGCCGAAAGACGGTTTCCCCTTCCAAAGGGCACCATCACACTGGTTCCCACAAGCACCGTCTCTCTTAAGGCTTCCGGTATTTTATATTGAAAGGTCCGATCTACCTTTTCATGGGAAATGTCAATAATGACATCCGCATATTTCTTTTCCTTCATGCCATTCTCCCGGAAGGGTCAGCTCCTGTCTGCCCTCTCCTGCAGGATCTCTGCAATCAGGACTCTTTCATCCATAGGATACTTGACCCCTTTGATCTCCTGATAATCCTCATGTCCCTTTCCAGCAAGAACGATAATATCTCCCGGCTGTCCATGATCGATCGCATAAGCGATCGCCTCCTTCCGGTCGCAGATTTCAATATATTTTCCATCTGTTTTATCAATCCCTGTCTTAATATCAGCCATGATTGCAAGCGGTTCTTCAAATCTTGGATTATCCGAAGTAATGATCGTTAAATCAGCCAGCCTTCCGCTGACCTCTCCCATCTCATACCGGCGGAGTCTGGAGCGGTTACCGCCGCAGCCAAATACACAGACAAGTCTTGCTGGATGATATTCCTTCAGGGTGGAAAGAAGACTGTTCAGACTCATGGCATTGTGCGCATAATCAATGATCAGGGTAAATTTGTCAGAAACCGGCACCATCTCGATCCTGCCCTTTACATGAGCCTTCAGAAGTGCCTCTTTGATCTTCGGGATCTCTACCCTGAAATGTCTGCAGACAGCGATCGCTGTCAGTGCATTATACACACTGAATCTGCCTGGTGTCGGTACCTCCACCTCGAAGTCCATCTTTCCTTTTACATGGAAATCAACCCCAAGCTCTCCCGGCTTGTCAATCAGCTTCAGATCCTCCGCATAAAGATCTGCTGTCTTGTCAAAGCCATAGGTTTCCAGATCACAGGTATGCCCCTTAAGTACTGCTTCCATGTGTTCGTCATCCTTATTGACGATCCCATGACGGCACTGTTTGAACAAAAGTCCCTTGCATGCCTGGTATTCTTCAAAGCTCGCATGCTCGTTCGGTCCGATATGATCAGGCTCAAGATTGGTAAAAATACCTACTTCAAAAACAAAGCCCTGGGTTCTGTGGAGCTTGAGTCCCTGGGATGCCACTTCCATGACTACAATCTCTATGCCTGCATCCACCATCCTCCGGAAGGTTTCCTGCAGAACGAAGGATTCCGGCGTGGTGTTTTTGGACGGAATATGGGTATCCCCTATGATCGTTTCGATCGTTCCGATCAGTCCCACTTTATATCCTGCACTCTCCAGAATAGATTTGATCAGATAAGTACTCGTCGTCTTACCCTTGGTTCCCGTGATGCCGATGACCTTCAGCTGGTCTGCAGGGTGCCCGAAATATGCTGCAGCGATAAATGCCATGGCATATCTGGTATCCTCCACCCTGATCACGGTTACATCACTGTCCTTTGGTATCTCTGCGTCCTTCTGCACGACCAGTACAGAAACGCCTTTCTCAAGAGCCTCTGGTATATAGCTGTGTCCGTCTGTATTGTATCCGCAGATACAGATGAACAGACATCCTTCTTTTATCTTTCTGGAGTCGTATACAACCTCATTTACACATTTGTCCACATTGCCCCTGACACACTCATAAGACAGTCCTGCCAGCAGGTCTCTGCAGCAATACTCTTTTTCCGCCATTTTCATTCTCCTTTTTTGCCAGCTATCCTTATAATAAAATAGCATGACTGTCGTGTTTTTTCAACTGTGGGGTTGTTTTCTGACGCTCTGCAGACTTATCCATTACAGACAAAGCAAAACCCCCGGGGGATACCGGGGGTTTGCTTTTCTTATGAGGGGGGAGATAGTGAGTTGTTCAACTATCTTGGTTATTATAATACCCAGTAAATGTGTACAAATTGTGACTACTTCCTAATAAAAGTATAAAATCAAAATTAAGAAAAAATAAATAGGTTCTCCACTGTCACCTTCTGCATCAGTTCTTCCGCAAATTCTTTGGAAAACACGCCGTTCTCTGCTGTTGTTGCATTCGCTGCCGAAATCGCTGCCGCCTTCACAAGTGCCGTCTTTGCATCTTCTCCTGCAAGCACAGACATGGCAAGGGATGCCACTGCGGTATCACCGCAGCCAACCGTATTGACTGCCTTGATCTTCGGCGGTCTTGCTGCGATCCTTTCTGCTTCAGATATATAAAGAAGTCCTTTTTCTCCCATGGAAACGACTACGCTGTTTACACCTTCCCGGCAAAGCATAAGTGCAGCCTCCGTGATCTCTTCCCTGTTCCTTAAGCTTCTTCCCGTAAGATATTCCAGTTCCTTTGTGTTTGGCTTGATCAGGAAGGGCTTTCCTTTGATTCCTTCCCGGAGGCTTTCCTTACTGGTATCAAGGATCACCCTTTTCCCAAAGGAGGAAGCTTTTTCGATCAGCTCCCTGTATATATCCGGGCTGATGCCAGGAGGCACACTGCCGCTCATTACCACAAGCTCCGTATCTGCAAGTGCCTTCTCATAATCTTCCCGGAATCTAGAAAGCTCCGTTTCTGTGACCACCGGACCAGGCTCCAGGATTTCTGTCACATAACCGTCCCCGGTGATCAGGTTGGTATTGGTTCTGGTGCTTTCGGAAATCTGTGTAAAGGCACATTCTGTCGAAAACTGTCTGACTCCGTTTTCAATAAAAATACCTGTATGTCCCCCAAGGAATCCCATGGCTCTCACCGGAAATCCATAACCGGCCAGCACCCTCGTGACATTAATTCCCTTTCCTCCCGGAAGATTTCTGACCCTGTCCATACGATTAACCTGTCCAGGGCACATCCGTTCCCCGAAGCAGGTTTTATCTAAAGCCGGATTGAGTGTTATTGTTGTGATCATACATTTCCCTCCCTAACAGTAATACTGCATGACGATCTGGATACTTTCCCGTCCCATATACCGGTTGATCTCCGGATAATAGACCATACTGACCGTAAGCCCTTCAAAGCTCCTGCTGCCACTGTACAACGCCTCCTTTTCATGCTCTCCGTACGTTTCACTAAGGAACCTGTCCAGCTTCTCCATATCTCCAAAATAGATCATATCATATCCACTGCCGCTTTCATCTGCAATTCTGAATTTTCCAACATTTCTGTTCTTACCCAGAATCTTCCCGGATAACAGGCGTACATTTTTCTGCGCAAATACGGGCTTTGGATTTCCTGCTCCAAAAGGTTCTAAAAGCGACAGCTCCTTTACAAAATGATTATCGGCATAGGATAACGGCATCGGAACATCTATATGTACAACTTCTCTGAAATCCTCCTCTGTCAGGGTGGAATTTTCATTCAGCCTTTTCCTGAGCTCATTTAAATCTCCCTCACCTGCCAGGGAAAATCCGGCTGCCATCTTATGGCCGCCAAATTTCGTAAACAGCTCCCGGCACTTTGACAGCTCCTCATACATAGAATAAGCTTCGATGGATCGTCCGCTTCCCTTGATCCCTTCCTCTGCCCTTGTCGCAACCAGTACAGGCTTATGATATTTTTCCTTCAGCCTTCCCGCTATGATCCCTGCAATGCTTTCATGACAGTCCGGCAGATATACCACAAGTACCGGATCCTGCTCTCTGCCTTCCGCCTCCAGCATACGGACTGCTTCACTGACACCATCCTCTGTCATCTGTTTACGGCTGTCATTCAGGCTTTTCAGGTCATAGGCCTCTGTTACTGCTTTTTTGAAATCCGTCTCCTCAAATAATCTGAGTGCCCTGTCAGCACTGTCCAGCCTTCCTGTCGCATTCAGACAGGGTCCAAGGATAAAGCCTGCGTGGTAAGGAGACAGCTCCTTATCCATCAGGTCATTGACCTGCAAAAGAGCCAGAAGCCCCGGATTCTCCGTTTCCTTCATCTGCTGCATGCCATACTTCACAATGATACGGTTCTCGTCACGAAGCTCCATCACATCACAGACCGTAGCCAGTGCTGCGAAAGGAAGGAGCTCTTTCTGCAGGGACTTTTTCTTTTCTTCCTCTCCTGACTTTTCACAGAGGGCTTCTATCAGCTTATAGGCGATAAGGGCACCGCAGATTCCCTTAAAATGGCTGGTATCCGCACTCTGCTTGGGATCCACCACCACATCTGCCGGTGGCAGATGATATTCCTTATTCCCGTTTTCTTCTGTATAGGGCACCTCATGGTGATCTGTCACAATCACGGTCATTCCATAATCTCTGGCTAGACTGATCTCTTCAAAAGCCGCGATGCCATTGTCACAGGTGAGGATCGTGTCCACCTCATCCTCTCTGGCATTTTCGATCAGGCTGATGTTTAGCCCGTAGCCATCCCGGATCCGGTGTGGAATCACACGATCCGCCTTTCCGGAAAGTGCCTGGATCCCACGGCATAGGATATAGGTACTGCAGATCCCATCTACATCATAATCTCCGATCACACGGATCTTTTTTCCCTCCCGGATCTTTAAAAGCAGCAATTCTGCCGCTTTCTCCATTCCATACAAGGCAAAAGGTGAGGGTCTGTCAGCCAGAGTCCCCTTCAGGAACAGACGGATCTCCTCATCTTCTGTCAGATCCCGGTTTCTCATGATCCTGGCAAGCACCGGTGTAATCCCATATTTCTGTGCAATCGCATTAAAATCAGCCTTTTTGGCTGCCACCATCCATTTTTCCACGTCTTCTCCCTACTCCTCAGAAAGGAAAAGGCAGGGACATTCTGCCATTCAGAATATCCTTGCCTTTTCAGATCTATTTCAGATTCTTTTATTTATTCTTTTTAGCGAAGCACTTTCTCAGCACTAACCACAGGGAACCTGCGATGCATACAGAAGAATAAGCACCACAGAGGATACCTACCATCAGCGGCAATGCAAATTCCTTCACGCTTGTCACGCCAAAGATATAGAGCATGGCAACCATGATAAAGGTGGTCAGGGAAGTAAAGATACTTCTTGACAGAGTCTGTGTGATACTGGTATCTACAATAGGCTCAAGACCATCCTTCTGGCTCATGCTTCTCATATTCTCACGGACACGGTCGAAGATAACGATGGTCGCATTGATGGAATAACCTACGATCGTCAGCATGCAGGCAATAAATGTAGTACCTACAGATACCTTTGCTACCGCATAGAAGGTCAGCACAACCAGCACATCATGGAGCAGACAGAGTACGGAGCTTGCACCAAAACGTACATCCTTGAAACGGAGCCATACATAGATCAGCATAAATACCGCTGCTACCAGCACAGCTACGATGGATTCCTGCTTCATTTCATTACTGATGGTGGAACTGATGGTTTCCGCTGTGATCTTCTCTCCGTCAACCTCAAAATTATCTGTCATGGCATCCTTAAAGGACTCACGCTCTTCCTGGGTCAGGGATCTTGTCTTGAAAATAACCTCATTGGTTCCGTCGATCTTCTGTGTCTGTACATTACCGTCACCGGTAATATCCTCGATCAGCGGAACTACCCTGGAATCAATATCTGCAAGGCTCATATCCTCATTGAAGGTAACACTTGTAGAAGTACCGCCAACGAACTCAAGGCTGTAATTCAGAGGGTTTCCTGTCTGTGCCTTATTCACGCCCATAAAGACGAAGCCTGCAATGATCACGATAAGGGAAGCAGTAAAGAAAACTGCCTTCTTCTTTGTGAACCGAACTGCCTTTCTCTCTCTTGCTATGCCATACAGCTTCGGATTTGTAAGCCCAAGGGCAAAGAATGCCTTCATGATCAGCTTAGTCACTACCATGGCTGTAAACATGGATAATACAATACCAAGTGCCAGTGTATAGGCAAATCCCTTAACAGTACCGGAGCCCATCACTGCCAGCACTGCTGCAGCGATCAGGGTGGTGATATTTCCATCAATAATGGCAGACTGAGCCTTCTTGAAGCCAATGTCGATCGCTGTCTTTACCGTTCTGCCCTCTGCCAACTCCTCGCGGATTCTGGCAAAGATAATAACGTTGGCATCTACTGCCATACCTACTGAAAGAATAATACCTGCGATACCGGGCAGGGTTAATGTAATATCAAAACCGTTCAGAAGAATGATGATCAGCTCTACATAAAGCGTCAGTGCAAGACTGGCTGCCACACCGGAAATGTAATAAATCGCGATCATGAATACAACAATGATAGCAAAACCGATCAGACCTGCCTTGATGCTGGTAGCGATTGCTTCTCCACCAAGCTGTGCACCTACCACCTTGGAATGAAGCTCCTCCAGCTCAACCTTCAGACCACCGATACGGATAGTGGACGCAAGCTGCTCTGCGCTTTCATAATCAAAGTTACCACTGATCTGCGCCTTACCATCTGTCAGGGCTGCCTGTACCCTTGGAGCACTGATGATCTGTCCATCATAATAGATACCAAGCGTTTCGCCCTTCTTGTATGCTCTTGTAGTTGCATCTGCAAACTTTTTGGTTCCCTCCGTTGTCATGGTAAGATCAACAACAACCTCAGAATTGTTCATATTGTCTGTAGCAGTCGCTGCCTGGGCATCCTTGACATCCGTACCGGAAAGAGGTGCACTGCCCTCTGCCACGATCGTATCAATATCCTTGGTCAGCATATAAACCACATTGCCGCTTGCATCCATGGTTGCCTGATAGTTGGCATTGCCATCCTCATCTGTTTCGTAGATGAAATACAGGGAACCGGGTTTGCCAAGCTCTGCCAGAATGGCATTGGCATCTGTTACACCGGGGATCTCGATATTGATCCTGTCATCCCCCTCCTGATACACAACAGCTTCTGTACTGTAATTCTCTACACGCTTCTGCAGCTTGTAGATCGTATCTGCCATATCCTCGCTGCTCGGCTTTTCTTCGCCTACTGCCTGATAGGTGATGCTCACACCGCCTGCCAGATCAAGACCAAGCTTAATGTCTGATGCAGAACCGGATCTGTCTGTTCCGATCCCTTCTGTTGCTGTGTATCCGAGACCGCCAAGAAGCAGCACCAGAACGATCAGCACAATGATTGCTCTACTCTTTTTCATTTTTATTCTCCTTCTTCTTCGGCCAGCGCCGCTTTTATCATGATCGCACACTCTATGCGCTTTCTCTGCAATTCACATCCGATATCATAGGCATCGTTGATGCTTCCATGGAAATTGTAGGAGTTTGCGGCACAGCCGCCGCTGCAGTAGAACTTGGCAAAGCATTTCCTGCATTTGTCCTTCGCATAAACATTGCATGTCTTAAACTCGTCACGGATGTCGGTTCTTGTAATACCCTCATCCACATTTCCCATTAGAAACTCCTCATGACCCACAAACTGATGACAGGGATAAAAATCACCCCAGGGTGTCACAGCCAGATACTCGGTGCCTGACCCACAGCCTGACAGCCTCTTGGCCACGCAGGGACCACCCTTCAGATCTATCATGAAATGGAAGAAATTCACACCTCTTCCTTCCTTCTTTCTCTTCAGAAGTTCTCTGGCCAGTTCATCGTACTCTTCGAGAATAGCCGGAATATCCTCTTCCGTGATGGCATAGCTTTCCTCCGGTGCTGCCACAACAGGCTCCACGGAGATCTGTTCAAAGCCAAGATCTGCCAGATGCTTCACATCCTCTGCAAAATCCAGATTATTATGGGTAAAGGTTCCTCTGACATAATAGTTCATCTGGTTTCTGCTCTCTGCCAGCTTCTTAAACTTGGGAACAATAGTATCATAGCTTCCCTGTCCGCCTCTGTGAGGACGCATCAGATCATTGATCTCCTTACGTCCGTCGATACTGAGTACCACATTGGACATCTCCTGATTCAGGAAATCCATGATCTCATCATTTAACAGGATACCGTTGGTCGTCAGGGTAAAGCGGAACTTCTTGTTATTCGGTTTCTCAAGGCTCCTGCCATAAGCTACCAGATCCTTCACGACCTGCCAGTTCATCAGTGGCTCCCCGCCAAAGAAGTCCACCTCCAGGTTGACACGGTTTCCAGAATTTGCCACCAGAAAATCCAGTGCCTTCTTACCGACCTCATAGCTCATCAATGCTCTTCTTCCATGATACTCCCCTTCCTCTGCAAAGCAATATCTGCAGGCAAGGTTACAGTCATGGGCAATATGGAGACAGAGTGCCTTGACAACAGTCTGTCTGCCCTTAAAGTCAGTAATATATTTTTCGTAAATATCCTCTGTATAAAGTAATCCCGCATCCTTCAGTTCAAGAACCTCTAAAAGAGCTTCCCTGATATCAGCCTCTTCATATTGATCCTTCAGGGCAGAAAGGACTGTTTCTTCCAGTTCTTTTCCCTCTCTGGACGTACAAAGAGCCTCTTCTACAGCCGGGATCACATCATAGACTACGTCATCTACCACGTGGACAGATCCGCTGTTCACATCCAGTACGATGTTGTAGCCATTGTTTTTGTATTGATGTATCACGTTTCTGTTTCCTTTCCTGTGCGATATTGTGTAAGCTTGGAAACGTAGAATAAGCAGCGATGATCCACCGCTGCTTACATACCTTATCTACTTGTTGATAAATACCGCACCTTCACTCCGCTTTTCAGAGATTATTTTGCATGCTCACAGCTCTGGTTTCCTACGGTACAGCTTGTTTTGCAAGCTGACTGACAGGATGTCTGGCACTCGCCGCAGCCGCCCTTCTTCATGGATTCCTTTAAGTCTCTCGTTGTTAATGTCTTAATACGCTTCATAATCTTATCTCCTTAAAAGCAAATTTCTCTTTCCAAACCGGTATCAATATACCGACATTATTTGATATTATAGCATAGGTCATTCCTTGCTGACAAGAGGAATCTCTTCCGCCTTTTCCTTTTTCTCGTCAGGCAGTGTCATCAGCACATTGACGATCCTGTTCTGCCTGATGTCTCCTGTCTTCAGGATGACCCCGTCCGGCAATGTGATCGTCTCCCCGATCTCAGGCAATCTGTCAAGACTCTCGATCAGCAGGCCACCAATGGAATCATAGTCCTCTGAATGTAGCTCTGTACCAAGCTCATCATTGATATCATCCAGCTTCATGCTGCCTTCTACCAGATAGGTTCTTTCTCCCTTTTTCTGGATCTGCTCTTCTTCATCCTCATCATATTCATCCCGGATCTCCCCGACGATCTCTTCCAAAAGATCCTCCAGAGTGATCATGCCGACAGTTGCACCGTACTCATCCAGTACAAAAGCCACATTGATCCGCTTTTCCCGCATTTCCAGCATCAGATCAGCTGTCTTTTTGAATTCATATGTATAATAGGCTTCCCTGATGATATCTTTAATATGGAAATTGCTTCTCTCTTCCACCAGGATAAAGTCCTTGATATTGATCAGACCAATGATATTGTCCTTATCCCCACTGTAAACGGGAATTCTCGTATACATACATTCCCGAAACAGTGCCATCACCTCTTCATAGCCTGCGTCCTCGCTGATGCTTGCCATATCGATCCTTGGGATCATGATATCCTTGGCTACCGTATCTGAAAAATCAAATACATTATAGATCAGCTCCCTTTCCTCTGATTCGATCACGCCGTCCTCATGACTGACTTCCACATAGGTACGCAGCTCCTTCTCAGTCATGGCTGTATGTAGATCCTTATCCATATGGAACAGCTTTTTCATTCCCTCTGTAATGGCATCCACCACGAAAATCACCGGTGTCATTACCTTCATCAGTCCCGATATGACCGGTGCATAAAAAAGAGTCAGGCTCTCTGAATAAGCCGCAGCTGCATTTTTAGGCATGATCTCACCCAAAAACAGGATAACAACTGTCAGGATTCCTGTTGCGATTCCTACCGTCAGATTAATTTTGATTGCAAGGGTAGTAGCCAGTGATGAGGCTGTCAGATTCACGACATTATTACCGATCAGAATGGCGCTCAGCATCTTTCCATACTGTTCCAGAACAGAAAGGGCTGTTTTCGCACGTTTGTTGCCTTCCTCTGCCATTGCCTTAAGACGCACCCTGTTCACCGTAGTCAGTGCTGTCTCTGCAGAAGAAAAGAATGCAGAAAGCATGATAAGAATTAAAATAATAATCAGTTGTATGACACCATCGGTATCCAAAATTTAAATCACTCCTTGTTTTTAATATAATGAATAAAATATACAATACAGAGGTATTACCTGTCAAGTTCACTCATATCATTTAAGTGTAAAGATTATGTAATTTTTGAAACAGGAGGCTCTTATGTTCCCTACGAAAAATCCTGGCAGCCGCCTTACCTTTATTCTGAAGGATCTGCTTCTTTCCTATCTGCTGACCGCGCTCCTTCTCCTTTTGCTTTCCCTGCTGCTCTACCGCTTCTCTCTCAGCGAAAAGACAGTCACCCTGTGCATCACCGGCATCTACATCCTTGTTACATTTCTTGCCGGATTCCTCGCGGGTAAAAAAGAAGGCTGCCGGAAGTTTCTTTTTGGTCTTCTTCTCGGCGGCCTTTATTTTCTCATCCTGCTCCTGATCTCCCTGATTGTCAATCACTCGCTGCAGGGCTTTTCCGGGCATTTCTTTACTGTTCTCCTGCTCTGCTGCGGCAGTGGCATGCTGGGTGGCATGCTAAGCTGATGCACCTTCCCTGTCCTTCATTTTTAAAACAGGACTCCTTACCATGTTGACCACTAAGGGGATCACCATGATAAACCATACAATGGGCTCAGCCACAATGATGCCATAATATCCTATCGCCGGTGCCAGAAGCAATGCAATCAGCACCTTGCCAATCATTTCAAGAGAGCTTGAGATCACCGGTGTCCTGTTATCTCCAAAGCCCTGCATGCTGTTTCTGAACAGACATATCACAGTGGGTACATAATAAAATGGGGTATTCACCCGGAGATATAGTGACGCTGTATCAATAATATCCTTCTTCTGCGTAGCCGTGACCGTACGGATCAGCCATGGTGCCACTGTATAGGCACTGATGATCACCCCGGTGCACCAGACAAATGTAACAAGAACCGTATCTCTGATCCCCTGCCTGATCCTTGAGTATTTTCCAGCTCCAAGGTTCTGTCCGCAATAGGTTGCCAGTGTCGTACCCATTACCGAAAACGGCAGCATATATATAGAAGAGATTTTTCTTGCCGCCGTATGGGCAACAATGATATCTGTACCAAAGGTATTGATACTTGTCTGCAGTGCCATTGTACCGACGCCTACCAGCGACGTCATAAATCCCATGGAAAGTCCTGCTCCGAAAAGCTTCTTATACAATATCATATCAGGTTTAAAATCTTCCTTCTTAAGCGTAAGCTGCGGATACTTTCTTCTCATATAGAGAAAACACAGAAACGCTGAAACCGCCTGTGCGATCACAGTTGCATAGGCCGCCCCTTCCACACCAGTATGGAGGCACAGGATAAATCCATAATCCATGGCAATGTTCAGGAACGCTGCAAGGATCAGGAACAAAAGCGGCGTAAAGGAATCCCCGATTGCACGAAGCATGGCTGCGCAGATGTTATAAAGAGTTGCTGCAAGAAGCCCTGCTATGACGATCCCGATATATCCCCTTGCTGCTGCAAAAAGCTCCGGCGAAATATTCAGGAGCTTTAACAGTCCACTCATATTCAGGAGACACAGTCCGCTTAAAGCAACTGCACAGCAGGAGCCAAGCAGGATCGTTCCCCCCATAGCCTTCTTCATCCGGCTTTCGTCCTTTGCACCAAAGCAGGTGGCAATCACAATGGCAAACCCGTTGGTCAATCCATTCAGAAAAGACAGCAGCATATCGCTGAGTGTTGTTGTGGCACCAACCGCAGCCAGTGCTTCATCCCCCAGCGTCTGTCCCACTATCCTTGTATCTGCCAGACTGTAGAATAGCTGAAAAAGCTGTCCCACAAAAAGAGGCACAGCAAAAAGCAGGATCAACCGGATCGGTTTCCCTTTTGTCAGATCTTTCATAATAAGCTTCCCTTACTGATGCTTTACTACCGCTCTTGCGATCACATCAAAAACTTCCTTCAAAACATGAAACAACACCATAATAACCGAAACCAGCGAAAATCCAAGGATCACTGCCGTTACGGAGAGCATCATTTCCTCATGGCTGTAATGTCTGCTCGGTATATAATTCTTGCACTTCTCTGTCACACAGGCGATCGCACACAGAATCCCCGCTGACAAAAATGTCCTGATGACCCAGTACCACCTATAAAAGGTCACATGGATCGTCAGCGTCCCCAGAATGCCGATCGCAAAGAAGGCAACGATCCTTCCCGTCTGTCTGAACTGATAGGTCATCGCCAGAAGCTGCATTTCTGTCACCGCTTCCCCATATTTCTGAACCGCCAGATACTGGATCAGTTTCTTTCCTATTAATTTGGTCTCCTCTCCGTCCTGCACAGATAGATAAGCAACCCCAAAAACCCCTGACAGAAAAAGGATCCACAGAAAAAAAGCAATCAGTGGATGAGATTTTTTCTTTTCCATAAATAATACCCGCTATATCTCTTTAACTAAAACCAGTTAAAATACTCTTCTGAATTTATGATGTCAGATTTAAGTATAACACATCTGTCAGGTAAATGGAAACAGGGACAAATTTAAGATGCTGTCTCTTATACACATCTCCGAGCCCACGAGACGTAGAGGAATCTCGTA
>ENA-UADM01000296-UADM01000296.1-human-gut-metagenome-genome-assembly--contig:-NODE-296-length-12858-cov-5.706787_pt1 | contig 12858 bp, 8 predicted proteins | sample MGYA00244258_ERZ654254 | MGnify/ENA primary metagenome ERZ654254 (study PRJEB26926, sample SAMN06165234) | human gut metagenome | biome: ENVO:00009003; feature: ENVO:2100002; material: ENVO:00002003...
TGATCCAGATGATCGCAGACAAGAACAACCTGCATGATGTGGACACCTGGATGATTTTCAAGTGGGTGTTCAAGAGCGCCGCCGCTATTTTGATTGTCACTAACACATGGAATATCGTGATGGGCGTCTTTGATATGGCACAGAGCGTGGTGGCACAGGCGGCAGGGATCATCGGTTCGGATGCGTCCATTGACATTTCCTCAGTTATGACCGATTTGGAACCGAGGCTGATGGAAATGGATCTGGGGCCGCTGTTCGGGCTGTGGTTCCAATCCCTCTTTATCGGCATTACCATGTGGGCGCTGTATATCTGTATCTTTATCGTCATTTATGGCCGTATGATCGAGATTTACCTTGTGACTTCGGTGGCTCCCGTTCCAATGGCTGCCATGATGGGTAAGGAATGGGGCGGTATGGGACAGAACTACCTCCGCTCCCTGTTGGCGCTGGGCTTTCAGGCGTTTCTCATCATCGTCTGCGTAGCAATTTATGCTGTGCTGGTGCAGAACATCGCTCTGGAAGATGACATCATCATGGCGATCTGGAGCTGCGTGGGCTACACCGTACTGCTGTGCTTTACGCTGTTCAAAACCGGCAGCCTTGCAAAATCAGTCTTTCAGGCGCATTAAAACGGAAGGAGGTTTCCACATTGGCTTATGTACCCGTACCCAAAGATTTAACCAAAGTCAAAACCAAGGTCATGTTCAATCTGACCCGAAGGCAGTTGGTCTGCTTTACCGCCGGGGCGCTTGTAGGCGTACCGCTGTTCTTTTTGCTCCGTGAGCCTGCGGGAAACAGCATGGCCGCCATGTGTATGATGCTGGTCATGATGCCCTTCTTCCTGCTGGCAATGTATGAAAAGCATGGACAGCCCCTGGAAAAGATCGTCGGCAACATTCTCAAAGTGGCTGTGATCCGTCCCAAGCAGCGTCCCTACCAGACCAATAACTTTTATGCCGTATTAAAGCGGCAGGAAATGCTCGATAAGGAGGTGTATGACATTGTTCACCGCAATGAAAAGCTGGCTGCGCCGTCTGCTGGGAAAACCGGAAGAAAAGACCGTGCAGCCGGTAAAGACAAAGAAAAAGCTGTCCCGCGCCGATAAGAAGCAGATCGAAGCGGCCATTGCCCGCGCTAACCGCACGGACAAAAAAGGAAAATCTGCGCAGGACAGTATCCCTTATGAACGGATGTGGCCGGACGGAATCTGCCGCGTATCGGACAGCCACTACACAAAGACCATCCAGTTTCAGGACATCAACTATCAGCTCTCCCAAAATGAAGATAAGACCGCGATCTTTGAGGGCTGGTGTGATTTCCTCAATTATTTCGACAGCTCGATTCACTTCCAGCTGTCTTTTTTGAACCTTGCGGCATCGGAGGAGACCTTTGCCAACTCCATTTCCATCCCGCCCCAGGGGGATGCCTTTGACAGTATCCGTGAGGAATACACCACGATGCTGCAAAATCAGCTGGCCAGAGGAAACAACGGTCTCATCAAGACCAAATACCTGACCTTTGGTATCGACGCGGACAGCATCAAAGCCGCCAAGCCCCGTCTGGAGCGTATTGAGACCGATATACTCAATAACTTCAAGCGTCTTGGTGTAGCCGCCAGAACACTGGACGGTAAGGAAAGGCTTTCTCAGCTTCATGCGGTATTCCACATGGATGAACAGCTCCCGTTTCAGTTTGAATGGGACTGGCTGGCCCCTTCCGGCCTATCTACCAAGGACTTCATCGCACCAAGCTCCTTTGAGTTCCGCACCGGCAAGCAGTTCCGTATGGGCAAGAAATACGGGGCTGTTTCTTTTTTGCAGATCCTTGCACCGGAGCTGAATGACCGTCTGCTGGCTGATTTTCTAGATATGGAAAGCTCGCTCATTGTGAGTATGCACATTCAGTCGGTGGATCAGGTGAAAGCCATTAAGACGGTAAAGCGTAAGATTACCGACCTGGACCGCAGTAAGATCGAGGAACAGAAAAAAGCAGTCCGTGCCGGATACGACATGGACATCATTCCATCTGACCTTGCTACCTACGGCAGTGAAGCGAAAAAACTCTTGCAGGATTTGCAGAGCCGCAACGAGAGAATGTTCCTTTTGACCTTTCTGGTGCTGAACACAGCGGACAATCCCCGTCAGCTTGGCAACAACATTTTTCAGGCAGGCTCCATTGCCCAGAAGTATAACTGTCAGCTGACCAGGCTGGACTTCCAGCAGGAAGAAGGGCTGATGAGCTGTCTGCCTCTGGGACTCAATCAGATCGAGATCCAGCGAGGGCTGACCACCAGTTCTACGGCTATCTTTGTACCATTCACCACACAGGAATTATTCCAGAACGGCAAAGAGGCGCTGTACTACGGCATCAACGCCCTGTCCAACAACCTCATCATGGTGGACCGAAAGCTGCTGAAAAACCCCAACGGCTTGATTTTGGGTACGCCGGGTTCCGGTAAGTCTTTCAGCGCCAAGCGTGAGATTGCCAACTGCTTTTTGCTTACCAATGATGATGTCATCATCTGTGACCCGGAAGCAGAGTACGCACCTCTGGTGGAGCGTCTGCATGGGCAGGTCATCAAGATCTCGCCCACCTCAACCAACTACATCAATCCGATGGACCTGAACCTGGACTATTCGGATGATGAAAGCCCGCTGTCCCTCAAGTCTGACTTTATCCTCAGCTTGTGTGAGCTGATCGTGGGCGGTAAGGACGGATTGCAGCCGGTGCAGAAAACCATCATCGACCGTTGTGTGCGTCTGGTCTATCAGACCTACCTCAATGACCCGCGCCCGGAGAATATGCCCATACTGGAGGACCTATATAACCTGCTCCGTTCACAGGAGGAAAAGGAAGCCCAGTATATCGCCACGGCTCTTGAAATCTATGTAACCGGCTCCCTCAATGTGTTTAACCACCAGAGCAATGTGGACATCAATAACCGCATTGTCTGCTATGACATCAAGGAGCTGGGTAAGCAGCTGAAAAAGATCGGTATGCTTGTGGTACAGGATCAGGTATGGAACCGAGTTACCATCAACCGTGCCGCCCACAAGTCCACCCGTTACTACATCGACGAGATGCACCTGCTTTTGAAGGAGGAGCAGACCGCCGCCTATACGGTGGAAATCTGGAAGCGATTCAGAAAATGGGGCGGTATTCCGACAGGTATCACCCAGAATGTCAAAGACCTTTTGAGCAGCCGCGAGGTAGAGAACATCTTTGAAAACTCCGACTTCGTGTATATGCTCAACCAGGCAGGCGGAGACCGCCAGATTCTCGCCAAGCAGCTGGGCATTTCCACGCACCAGCTTAGCTATGTGACCCACTCCGGTGAGGGCGAGGGCCTGCTGTTCTATGGCTCCACGATCCTGCCGTTTGTAGACCACTTCCCGAAGAACACCGAACTTTATCGCATTATGACCACCAAACCCCAGGAACTGAAAAAGGAGGATGAATGATGATGAACCCCAACATTTTGAATAGAACCCCGCTGATGTTTTTTGACAGGGCGGTAAATGCCCAGCGCAGCCAGCTGCTTACAGTCATGGCCGATGCGGTAAGTGAGTGCCGCACGGCGGCAGATCAGGCAGCCGAACTGAATGAGACCGGTCAGGTGGGGCTGCTCCGTCTGGCAGAGGTCTGGAGTGCCATCCGTGCCAAGGAAGGCATGGGCGGTCTGGTTCTGGAAGGAACCGAAGCGAAGATCCTGTCCGATGTGGTGGCACAGTTTTATGCCTACCTGTCCGGCTGTATGTTCAACGATCCTGTGGGAATGGCCATTTATGCAGAGCTGCACTACATGATGTCCTCCCTCATGCTGGGAGAATGGTTTGAATAAGGAACCGCGCCTGCGCTTTACCGATGAGGAACGGGCTGACCCTGCACTGGAAAAGCCGATCCGTAAAGCGGAGAAAGCTGCGGCCAGAGCAGATAAGGCGCAGGAGAATATCCCGAAGAAAAAGGTCAGGCAGATGGTCATTGACCCGGACACCGGGAAAAAGACCTCGAAGCTGACCTTTGAGGACAAGAAAAAGCCACCCTCCAAAGTTTCTCAAGGGGTCAAAGAAGCTCCCGTCCATCTGGTCGCGGGCAAGCTCCATAAAGAGATCCGGGAAACAGAACAGGACAATGTGGGCGTGGAAAGCGCCCACAAGTCCGAGGAGGCGGTGGAGACCGGCGCTTATCTGGTGCGGGAGGGCTACCGTAGTCACAAGCTGAAGCCGTACCGCAAAGCAGCCCAGGCAGAGCGTCAACTGGAAAAGGCTAATGTAAATGTCCTGTACCAGAAATCTTTGCAGGAAAATCCTCAGTTTTCCAGTAATCCTCTTTCCCGCTGGCAGCAAAAACAGAGTATCAAAAAGCAGTATGCCGCCGCCAAGCGTACCGGTCAGACTGCCGGGAATACCGCCCAGGCTGCGTCCAAAACCGGAAAAGCCGCAAGGACGGTAAAAGAAAAGGCACAGCAGGCAGGGGCATTCGTCATGCGCCACAAGAAGGGTTTCCTGATGGCAGGGGTTTTGTTCCTCATTACCTGTATGCTGATGAATACCATGTCCTCCTGCTCCATGATGGCGCAGAGCATCGGTTCCGTTCTCTCCGGCACCACCTATCCGTCAGATGACCCGGAAATGCTGGCAGTGGAGGCAGATTATGCAGCCAGAGAAGCCCAGTTGCAGGAGGAAATCGACAACATTGAAAGCAGCCACCCAGGGTATGACGAGTATCGCTATGACCTTGGTATGATCGGCCATGACCCTCATGAGCTGGCAGCATTTCTCTCTGCCGTCTTGCAAGGCTACACCCGGCAGAGCGCTCAGGCAGAGCTGGCGCGTGTGTTTGCAGCACAGTATCAGCTGACGCTTACTGAGGAAGTGGAGATTCGCTACCGCACGGAGACCTCCACCGACCCGGAGACCGGCGAGACCACCTCAGAAGAAGTCCCCTATGAGTATTACATTCTGAATGTGAAACTCACCAGCAAGCCCATTTCTGCTGTGGCGTCGGAACTGCTGACCCAGGAGCAGATGGAAATGTATCAGGTCTACCGACAGACCATGGGCAATAAGCCGCTGTTGTTTGGCGGCGGTTCCCCTGACACCAGCGGCTCGGAAGATCTATCCGGTGTGCAGTTCATTAACGGCACCCGCCCTGGCAATCCGCAGCTGGTGGAACTGGCGAAAAGTCAGGTGGGAAATGTGGGCGGTTATCCCTACTGGAGCTGGTATGGCTTTGACAGCCGCGTGGAATGGTGCGCCTGCTTTGTATCCTGGTGCTATAACCAGGCAGGAAAAAGTGAACCGCGCTTTGCAGGCTGTGAGTGGCAGGGCGTTCCGTGGTTCCAGTCCCATGGACAGTGGGGCGCAAGAGGATATGAAAACATCGCTCCCGGCGATGCCATTTTCTTCGATTGGGATCTGGATGGTTCCGCAGACCATGTGGGAATCGTTGTCGGCACCGATGGCAGCCGTGTTTATACCGTGGAGGGAAATTCCGGCGATGCCTGCAAGATCAAGAGTTATGACCTGAATTATCAAAGCATTAAGGGCTACGGCCTGATGAACTGGTAACAGAGATTTTTAGAAGGAGTGATAGACGATGGCAAAGAACAAAATTGAACGCATTGACCAGGAGATTACTAAGGTCCGCGAGAAGATCGCGGAGTATCAGGAAAAGCTCAAGGCGCTGGAGGCACAGAAAACTGAGGCAGAAAATCTGGAGATCGTTCAGATGGTGCGCGCACTGCGTATGACCCCGGCCCAGCTGAGCGCCATGCTGTCCGGAGGCACAGTTCCCGGCAGTTTGGCTGATGACAACAACAAACAGGAGGAAAATAGCTATGAGGAATAAACGATTGCTCCGAACACTTTCCGCCTTTTGCCTGACGCTGGTTCTGGCATCGGGCTTTACCGTTCCCGCTTTTGCCCAGAGCGCAGCGCCGCCCCCGGCAGAGGATACCACCAATGACAGCAATGTGGTGGTGGAAGAACCCGAAAAAGCACCTCCGCTGACCCCGGATGGCAATGCTGCTCTGGTGGATGATTTTGGTGGCAACAAGCAGCTCATTACCGTTACCACCAAGGCAGGCAACTATTTTTATATCCTGATCGACAGGGCCAACGAGGATAAAAAGACTGCTGTTCACTTTCTGAACCAGGTGGATGAAGCGGACCTGATGGCGCTGATGGAAGATGGAAATGCCAAAGAGGAGCCGCCTGCTGTGTGCAGCTGCACGAAGAAATGCGAAGCAGGGGCAGTCAATACGGCCTGTCCGGTCTGTGTAACGGATAAGAGTAAATGTACGGGCAAAGCACCGGAACCTCCGGCAGAAACATCGGAGCCGGAAAAAGAGAAGCCTGCCGGACTGAACCCGGCTGCGCTGATCCTTATGCTGGCTCTGCTGGGTGGCGGTGGCGTATTTGTCTACTTGAAACTTGTTAAGAACAAGCCAAAGACCAAGGGCAATGACAGTCTGGACGATTATGATTATGGCGAGGAAGATTCCGAGGAATGGGAAACCGAGGATGAGGAGTCGGACGAGCCGGATGCTGACGGGGGCAGCGCAGAAGAAGATGACGAGGACAGCGTGAAATGACCCGTTTCACAGACAGTCCCTATGAACGCATGATGACACGCAGGCCGGAGGGCGGGAAGGAAACTTCCCGTCCTCCCTCTTTGCCCCAAAGCCACCCCTGTTATGGCTGCGGAAATTATGGAAGCCCCTGCGTAGGTGTCTGCCACCGTGAGATGGAACGATGGCTCAAAGAAAGGAAACGAAAAAAATGAGTGTTCTGATTATATTTATCAAGCTGATTGCTGTTTTTGACCTGCTGGTGATCGCCGTGTATTTTGGCGGCGACATTCTTTCTACCATGTTAAACAAACTTCGGAGAAAAGCAAAACAGGAAGATTCCTTTGACTTTTCTCAGGATGCCGTGATGGTTTCATTATCCATAGATTCTGTCCGTCAGCTTTATTCCGGTGACGCGGCAGATTTTGTGGAAGATAAGATTCTGCCAAATGCGGAGAAAACGATGGCTGTTTTGACGGACCAGGAACAGGCAGCAGCCCGTCTGCTCTTATCTGCCCTGATCGGTTTTCTTGCAGCAGAAGCTCCTATGGATGAACAGAGCTTTCCTATGGTAATGGAACTTCTGAACTGTATGGAGGGTGAAAAAGAGGATGGTTGTCAGGATGCAGTAGAAAGTTTGCTTGAAGATGCTGTCCGCAATACCCACCGCCATGAAGAATATTACAGCAATTATCAGCGCTACCAGCTGATGCAGGTGGATAAAACTCGTGTCATTTTGGCTTGCCGCATCATCATCAATGACCTGCTGGGGAAACTGTACCGCTATGACTACCGGTTTGGTTATAACCTGCTTCTGGATGAGGAAAACAGCATTGAGAAAAAACTGCACACGCCTGTGCGGGAAGAATGGGAGGTTGAAGAATATGAAGCTGGTGATTGCTGAAAAACCATCAGTTGCCCAGAGTTTGGCGGCGGTGATCGGTGCAACTGCCCGTAAGGACGGGTATCTGGAGGGCAACGGCTGGCGTGTCAGCTGGTGTGTGGGCCATCTGGCCGGTCTTGCGGACGCAGACAGCTATGACCCCAAGTACGCAAAGTGGCGATATGATGACCTGCCTATTCTGCCGGAGCATTGGCAGATGGTGGTGGGAAAGGATAAGAAAAAGCAGTTTGATATTCTCAAAAAGCTGATGAACGCCCCGGATGTGACGGAGGTGGTAAATGCCTGTGATGCCGGACGCGAGGGCGAGCTGATTTTCCGCAGCGTCTATGAGCTGGCAGGCTGTCAAAAACCGATGAAAAGGCTCTGGATTTCTTCGATGGAGGACTCCGCCATAAGGGAGGGCTTTGCAAACCTGCGCCCCGGTGCGGACTATGACGGACTTCGGGATGCTGCCCTCTGCCGTGCCAAGGCCGACTGGCTGGTGGGGATCAATGCCACAAGGCTTTTTTCCGTGCTGTATCACCGCACACTCAACATCGGGCGTGTTATGTCCCCAACGCTGGCACTCATTGTCCAGCGAGAAGCTGAGATCGACACCTTTAAGCCGGTTCCCTTTTATACCGTGGCGCTGGAGCTGCCCGGTCTTACCGTATCCGGGGAGCGCATGGCGGATAAGACCGCTGCCGAGCAGCTGAAAGAAGCCTGTCAGGGTGCAGCTGTCACAATCAAAAAGGTGGAGCGCAAGGAAAAGTCCGAAAAGCCGCCTGCCCTCTATGACCTGACTACTCTGCAAAGAGATGCCAACCGCCTGCTTGGATTTACAGCCCAGCAGACCCTGGACTATCTGCAAAGCCTGTATGAAAAGAAGCTCTGCACCTATCCCCGTACTGACAGCCGCTATCTGACCGGTGATATGGCAGACAGCCTGCCGGTGCTGGTGAATCTGGTTGCCAATGCTATGCCGTTTCGCAAAGGGATCGCCATTACCTGTGATTCGCAGACGGTCATCAACGATAAGAAAGTAACCGACCACCACGCAGTAATCCCTACCAGAAATCTCAAGGATGCAGACCTTTCTGCCCTTCCTGCGGGAGAAAAAGCGGTGCTGGAGCTGGTGGCCCTGCGTCTGCTGTGCGCCGTAGCCCAGCCCCATATCTATTCGGAAACCGTTGTGATTGCAGCGTGTGCCGGTGGGGAGTTTACCGCCAAAGGAAAAACGGTGAAGCATCCCGGATGGAAGGCTCTGGAGGACGCTTACCGTGCCAAAATGAAGGATGCAGAGCCGAAAAAAGAGGGCGCAGAGAAAGCCCTGCCGGAGCTGACTGAAGGACAGACCCTTTCGGTTGCTGCTGCAATCATCAAAGAAGGCAAAAGCAGTCCGCCTCAGCACTTTACGGAGGACACCCTATTGTCCGCAATGGAAACTGCCGGAAAAGAGGATATGCCGGAGGATGCCGAGCGAAAAGGTTTGGGGACACCGGCCACCCGTGCCGGTATTTTGGAAAAGCTGGTATCTGCCGGTTTTCTGGAGCGAAAAAAGAACAGAAAAACGGTGCAGCTTCTTCCTTCCCACGATGCAGTATCCCTTATCACGGTGCTGCCGGAACAACTGCAATCGCCGCTTCTGACTGCCGAGTGGGAGTATCGCCTGGGCGAGATCGAGCGCGGGCAGCTTGCCCCAGAGGAGTTTCTGGACGGGATCAGCACCATGCTGAAAGATCTGGTGGGGACTTATCAGGTCATCAAGGGAACTGAGTACCTGTTCACTCCGCCCCGTGAGGTGGTGGGCAAATGCCCTCGCTGCGGCGGTGAAGTTGCAGAACTGCAAAAAGGCTTCTTCTGTCAGAATGATTCTTGCAAATTTGCAATCTGGAAAAACAACAAATGGTGGGCTGCCAAGAAAAAACAGCCGACCAAGGCTGTGGTGTCTGCACTGCTTAACGATGGCCGTGTCCGTGTGACGGGCCTATATTCGGAGAAAACCGGAAAGACCTACGATGCCGCTGTGGTTTTGGAGGATGATGGACAGTACGCCAACTTCAAGCTGGAGTTTGACCAGCAGAAAGGTGGCAAACGATGAAGCTCTCACGCTATGAACAGGAAACCATCATCCTCTACAACCAGGCCGAAGCCACCGCCGAGGTCTATACCCATGACCCCCGGCTGCTGGAGAAGCTGCGGCGACTGGCAGAGAAATACCCGGACCAGATTGTGAAAAAGGACCGCCAGACCTTTCTCGTTCCCAAACGCTGTGTGTCCGTCCGGGAACCTTACAGCGCCGAGCGCCGTAAGGCAGCCAGTGAACTGGCCAAGGCTGCCGGATACAGGCCGCCCACCCCCAAGAAAGGCAATGAGTAAGCATGGCTGAAAGTGTCTTTGAGGCTGTCAAGCAGTCCATCACCGTCCGAGAAGCAGCGCAGATGTACGGAATCGAGGTCAACCGGAGCGGCATGGCCTGTTGTCCCTTCCACGATGACAAAAATCCCAGCATGAAGCTGAACGAGGAATATTTTTATTGCTTTGGCTGCGGAGCCACCGGCGATGTGATTGACTTCACAGCGAGGCTCTACAATCTGTCCCCCAAAGAGGCCGCCGAGAAGCTGGCCCAGGATTTTGGCCTGGCTTATGACAGTCAGGCCCCTCCCCGGCGACGCCATGTCCGCCAGAAATCCGAGGCGCAGAAATTCAAGGAGGACCGAGACCATGCCTTTCGTGTCCTGGCCGACTACTTTCATTTGCTCCGCAAGTGGGAAACGGACTACACACCCAAAACACCGGAGGAAAATCCACATCCCCGATTCATGGAGGCAATCCAGAAAAAGGACTATGTGGGCTATCTGCTGGATTTTTTTCTGGAGAACAGCCCGGAGGAGCAAAAGCTGTGGATTGCCGAACATCAATCAGAAATAGCCAAATTGGAAAGGAGAGTGAAATTCATGGCTGATAAGACCACCAATCGAGAACGGTTACAAGAGATCACAGCGGGCATTGAACAGGGTATCAAGGAACTGTTTGAGAGCGAGAAGTATATGCGCTATCTGTCCGTCATGTCCAAGTTCCACCGCTACTCCGTCAACAACACCATGCTCATCTATATGCAGCGCCCGGACGCCACCCTGGTGGCCGGGTTCAACAAGTGGAAAAATCAGTTTGAGCGCCATGTGAAAAAGGGTGAGCATGGTATCACCATCATTGCCCCCACGCCCTACAAAAAGAAGATCGAGGAAATGAAGCGCGACCCGGATACTCATGCACCCATCCTGGACGCGGATGGCAAGGCGGTCATGGAGGAAAAAGAAATTGAAATCCCCATGTTCCGTCCGGTGAAGGTGTTCGATGTGAGCCAGACGGACGGAAAGCCCCTGCCAGAGCTGGCCTCCAGCCTGTCCGGGACGGTGCCGCACTATGAGGCTTTCATGGAAGCTCTGCGCCGCTCGGCTCCGGTTCCCATCGAGTTTGAGCCGATGGCCGAGAACATGGACGGCTATTTCTCCTCTGACCAGCAGCGGATCGCCATCCGGGAAGGCATGAGCGAGGTGCAGACTGTTTCCGCCGCTGTCCATGAGACCGCGCACAGTAAGCTCCACGACCCCAAAAAGTACGAAGCGGAGCCGACCTGGAAGATCGTGATGGTGAGCGAGGGCGGCACCAAGCATGACTTCCGTCTGGACTTCGCCACCGAAGCAGAGGCGGAACAGGCCGCCGCCGAGGAAGGCTGGCGCTATGTGGACGAGAATCGGTTTGAGTGGCGGTTGGAAGTGGAGGAAGATCTGACGGCGGTGAAACAGGCCGCCAAGAACCGCAACACCGAGGAAGTGGAGGCCGAGAGCATTTCTTATGCGGTTTGCCAGTATTTCGGCATCCAGACCGGCGAGAACAGTTTTGGCTACATCGCTTCCTGGTCGAAGGACAAGGAGCTGAAGGAGCTGCGGGCCAGTCTGGAGACCATCAACAAGACTTCCTGCGAGCTGATTAACGACATCGAGCGCAACTACAAGGAAATCTGCAAGGAGCGCGGCATTGACCTGACTGCCGCCACGGAACCGCAGCAGGACTCTATCGAGCAGCTGGCAGCAGACATCGACCAGTTCACTTTCGATTATGACCCTTATGAGTATCGGAACAATGCAGATAGCCGTGAGGACGCACTGCACGAACTGACTGCCACACTCCGAAGCGGAGATGCCAGCGGTGTACGCGAATGGCTCCAGAATATCGTGAACGAGGATGAACCGGATGAAACCACCCAAAAAGCTGCCGAGCTTATGGGACGCTTGGATCAGCTGGTGCCGATGACTGAACCGGAACAGCTGACCGAGCCGGAAAATACCGAAAGTGTCCAGCCCAGCGCCGAGTACCGGGAGGCCCTGTTGGTGCTGGATGATACCAGCTACCTTCATGTTCAGCCCTGCGACACCGGCTGGGACTACACGCTCTACGATGTGGCAACCATGAAGCAGATGGACGGCGGCCAGTTGGACGGGCCGGATATGGGCCGTTCCACAGCGGTTAGCCATATCTGCGAGGACCTGGGGATGGGCGGCAAGTCCATCAAGTATGCGCCGCTGTCCATGATCGAGACTTTGCAGGAGGCGGCTTACCACCAGATGCAGGAACAGGTCAGCCAGCAGACCACAGAAGCTGCCGCCACCCAGCTGCCGGATGCCCAGGAGCAGGCGTTGGACGAGTATCCCATGCCGGACCCGGCACTGACTCAGGATGATCTGGAGAAATGCGGCTACCTGGACGGTGACCTTCTGCCCCTCTCCAAAGAGCGAGCCTATGAGCTGATGGAGCGAGACCTGACCGTTTATATCGTCCAGGAGGGTGAAAACCCGGAAATGGCCTTTGACACTGCCGACCTGGACGCCCATGACGGTATCTTTGCTGTGTCCCGCGAGGAATGGGAGCAAAGCCCGGACTTTCACGAAAAAGTTTTGGAACGACAGGATCGGCAGTTGGAACGGGAACAGGCGTTTCTTTCCCATGAGGGAAATTGTTTTGCTATTTATCAGGTGAGCAAGGATGACCCGCAGAATGTGCGTTTTATGAATCTGGATTGGCTGCAATCGCACAATCTGTCCGTAGAGCGGAGTAACTATGACCTTATCTATACCGCCCCTCTGGACGGTTCCGGCAGCACTATGGAGCAGCTGGAAAGGCTGTATGAGCAGTTCAATCTGCAAAAGCCGGTGGATTTTCACAGCCCGTCTATGAGCGTCAGTGACATCGTTGCCATCAAGCAGAATGGTCAGGTATCCTGTCATTACTGCGACAGTGTTGGTTTCACCCAGGTGCAAGGTTTCTTGCCGGAAAATTCGCTGAGAAATGCGGAAATGACGGTGGAAGATGATTACGGCATGATCGACGGTATCATCAATAA
>ENA-UADM01000317-UADM01000317.1-human-gut-metagenome-genome-assembly--contig:-NODE-317-length-12450-cov-5.429770_pt1 | contig 12450 bp, 10 predicted proteins | sample MGYA00244258_ERZ654254 | MGnify/ENA primary metagenome ERZ654254 (study PRJEB26926, sample SAMN06165234) | human gut metagenome | biome: ENVO:00009003; feature: ENVO:2100002; material: ENVO:00002003...
TAAGAGACAGATATTATTGTATAATAATTTTCCCGGATTGTCAAGGTATTTTTTATACAATTATACAAAAAAGCAGACTGTTTAATAAAAAGTCCTTGACAAAAGGGGAAAACAGTGATAAACTATTACACATGAAATAATACCATTATATTTGAAAGCTGAGATAAGGAAGCTTTAATATCGTATCGGAGCTGTTCAGAGAGCGCTGCCGCCGGCTGAAAGCAGCGTGAGTTCCGTGATTTAAAGATACCGCCTTTGAGCGCGCCTAATAAGCGACGGACAGTTCCCGTTACAGAACTTACGCTTAGCCGATTTCGCTGAGCGGACAGAGGTGCGGAGTTTTTCCGCATGAATCAGGGTGGAACCACGATAAATGTATCGTCCCGTAAAGAGCATTGCTGTGCTTTTTGCGGGATTTTTTATTTAAAAAGGGTGTATATATGAGAAAAGTATTGGGAGCATTTTGCTATCTGGCTGTACTTGCAGCTGACGGAGCTGCGGCGTATTATTCGTATCTTGCATATACTCAGAAGATTTCATATCAGCAGGGCTTTCTGACTTTTATGCCGATTTTTATAGTTACCTACTGGTTCAGCACATTTTTCGGGCAGCTGTCAAGCGGCAGGGATAAAAACGGCAGATCATATATAAATAAAACTCTCAGACGTATCCTGACGGATATTCTGTCGCTGCTGAGCGTTGCGCTGTTATGCTTCTGGGTCTATATTTTTATATCAAGGTCGCTGTATAGATCGTTTTAGTTTTTAACGGGGGAGATAGAAATGGAAATATTGATGACGGTATTTCAGTCGCTGCTGATGACTGCGGCGGTAAATTCGGCGGCGGCGCTGAAGCTGCTTAATGCCGGAACTGCGCTTACTGTAATATATTGTATTGCCGCTTCGCTATGGTATATAAAGTTCAGTATTGCGCCGACTTTTAAAAAGCAGCCGGCAAAACGCATAAAAACGCTTAAAAACGGCATAAGGCTGCTGAAGGTCTTTCTTGTATCGGTAACCGCAAGCGCCGCTTTTCTGATTTATCTTATATGTTTTTCGGATCTGAGCGCTTCCGATATAATTTTAAATACGGTTATTGCCGCCGTAGCTGAATTCATTCTGTTCTGGAACGGAACGGCGAGGCTTTATCTTACGTCGGTTCAGCTGGGCATAAAATGGCGAGTGATAGGCGCTGTCTGCGGAATGATACCTGTGCTTAATATTGCAGTGCTTATAAAAACAATCAGTATAGCTTCCGCTGAATGCCGTTTTGAGAGGGAAAAGCTGGAGCTTGACAGTATAAGGGCGGAAAGCGCCGTATGCAGCACAAAATATCCTTTGCTGCTTGTACATGGGGTTTTCTTTCGGGATTTCAGATTTTTCAGCTACTGGGGAAGAATACCCGCCGCATTGAAGAGAAACGGGGCAGAGATATATTACGGAAATCAGCAGTCTGCGGCTTCCGTTGAAAACAGTGCGAAGGAGCTTGCACAGCGTATAGAGAGTATCGTAAAGGAAACAGGCTGCGGCAAGGTAAATATAATCGCTCATTCAAAGGGCGGACTTGACGCTCGCTATGCACTGAGCTGTCTTGGCGCAGATAAATATACGGCAAGTCTTACTACTGTAAATACGCCGCACAGGGGCTGTCAGTTTGCGGATTATATTTTAGGCAAGGTTTCGGATCAGGTCTGTCAGTCGGTTGCTGACAAATATAATTCGGCTCTGAAATTAGCGGGAGATGAAGCTCCGGATTTTATTGCGGCGGTCACAGACCTTACGGCTTCACGCTGCTCGGAGCTTAACGAAAAATGTCCCGACGCCGAGGGGGTATATTATCAGAGTATAGGCTCAAAGTCGGAAAATGCGAGAGGAGGGAAGTTTCCCCTTAATCTTTCCTATCATCTTGTAAAATACTTTGACGGCGAGAACGACGGACTGGTATCTGTGGATTCGATGAAGTGGGGTGACAGCTTTACAATGCTTTCTCCTAAGGGGAAAAGGGGCATTACCCACGGTGACGTTATAGATCTTAACAGGGAGAATATAAAGGGTTTTGATGTCAGGGAGTTTTACATAGACTTGGCGGCGGAGCTTAAAAGGAAAGGATTCTGAGCTATGACAGCAAATGCTTCAATAGACGGAGGGAAAGCGTTCGATTGGGGACGCACCTCGGAGGATTATGCAAAATACCGTGACATATATCCCCAGGAGCTTTACGATAAGGTGCTTTCGTGGGAACTTTGCACAAACGGTCAGAAGGTCCTTGACCTTGGAACCGGAACTGGGGTTATTCCCAGGAATATGTATAAGTACGGGGCAAGGTTTACCGCTGCCGATATTTCCGAAAATCAGATCGGGTATGCAAAGCGTCTTGCTGCAGAAAACAATATGGATATAGATTTCTTAATCACTCCGTCTGAGGAAATTGACTTTCCCGAAAACAGCTTTGATGTCGTCACTGCATTTACCTGTTTTTTCTACTTTGATCACAAAAGGCTTGTTCCAAAGCTTCTGAAAATGCTGAAGCCTGAGGGCGCTTTGCTGATAGGATATATGAGCTGGCTTCCTTTTGAGGACGAAATAGCAGGTAAAAGCGAGGCTATTATCCTTAAATACAACCCCTGCTGGACAGGAGCAGGAGAAACAAGGCGTCCCGTTTTTATCCCTGAGATCTATTCAGAAAGCTTTGAAACTGTCTGTGAAGAGGTAATAGATCTGGAGATCCCCTTTACGAGAGAAAGCTGGAACGGAAGAATGAAAGCGTGCCGCGGAGTGGGAGCGTCGCTTTCGGAAGCTGAGATACGCTCTTTTGAAAAGGAACACCTTGAAATGCTGGGCAATTATCCGGAAAGCTTTAAAATAAAGCACTATGCGGCATTAACCTTATTAAGACTCGGGAAATAAACTATAATTAAGAGCATTACGGTAAATAATAATTTATATGGAGGAATAAAAATGATAAAACTGAAGCTTAAGGACGGATCGTTCCGTGAGGTCGGGCAGGCAATGCCGGCATCGGAGATAATCAAGGACATTGGAATGGGACTTTACAAGGCTGCCTGTTGTGTAAAGCTTGACGGTCAGGTCTGCGACATGAGAACCGTCGTTGACCGCGACTGCGAATTTGAAGTTATGACCTTTGATTCAAAGGCGGGAAAGGAAACCTTCTGGCATACGGCTTCTCACCTTATGGCTCAGGCTGTAAAGAATCTTTATCCCGAGGCTAAGCTTGCGAGAGGACCTGCAACCGAAACGGGTTTTTATTACGATTTTGAGGTTTCAAAGCCTTTCGCTCCCGCTGATCTGGAGAAAATACAGGCTGAAATGAAAAAGCTTGCTAAGGAAGGCTATGCTCTGGAGCGCTTCGAGCTGCCTGTAGATGAGGCTCTTGCACTTATGGAGCAAAAGGACGAGCATTACAAAACAGAGCTTATTCATAAGCACGACGATAAGGGCGAGAAGCTGTCCTTCTATAAGCAGGGGGATTTTGTTGATCTCTGCGCCGGCCCTCATCTTATGAGCGTTTCGCCTATAAAGGCTGTAAAGCTGCTTTCATGTACAGGAGCTTACTGGGGAAAGGCTGAGGACGGCAGACAGCTTTCACGTATTTACGGAACTGCTTTTCCTAAGGCTTCTATGCTGGACGAATTTCTGAAGCAGCAGGAGGAAGCGAAGCTGAGGGATCACAATAAGATAGGCAGAGAGCTTGAATATTTCACGACTGTGGACTATATCGGTCAGGGACTGCCTATTCTTCTGCCTAAGGGCGCAAGAGTTATTCAGCTTTTGCAGAGATGGGTAGAGGATACAGAGCAGGCTAAAGGCTGCCTGCTTACAAAAACTCCGTATTTCGCTAAGCGTGAGCTTTATAAGATCTCAGGACACTGGGATCATTATCTTGACGGAATGTTCGTATTGGGGGACCCTGCCGACGAGGAAAAGGAATGCTTTGCGCTTCGTCCTATGACATGTCCGTTCCAGTATCAGGTATTCCTAAACAGACAGCGCTCCTACCGTGATCTTCCTATGCGCCTGACGGAAACTTCGACACTGTTCAGAAACGAGGACAGCGGTGAAATGCACGGTCTTATCAGAGTTCGCCAGTTTACGATCTCGGAGGGTCATTATATACTCCGCCCCGATCAGCTCGAGGAAGAGTTCAAGGGCTGTCTTGAGCTTGCGAAATATATGCTTGATACCGTAGGACTGCTGGAGGACTGTACGTTCAGATTTTCTCAGTGGGATCCTGCAAATCCGAGCAATAAGTACGAGGGTACGGCGGAGCAGTGGAATCACGCTCAGGACGCAATGAAAAAGATACTTGACGATATAGGCCTTGATTATGAGATAGGAATTGACGAAGCGGCGTTTTACGGCCCTAAGCTTGATGTTCAGTATAAGAACGTATTCGGCAAGGAGGATACTATCGTAACTATTCAGATAGATATGCTGCTGGCTGAAAAGTTCGGAATGTATTATGTTGACAAGGATGGTCAGAAGAAGCTGCCGTATATTATTCACAGGACTTCACTGGGCTGCTATGAGAGAACTCTTGCTTATATGCTTGAGCATTTTGCAGGAGTGCTTCCGCTATGGCTTGCTCCTGAGCAGGCAAGGCTCATGCCTATCGGAGAAGAGCATATCGAATATGCACAGAAGCTTGCTGATAAAATGACCGAAATGGGCATGAGGGTAACGGTTGACAAGCGCAGTGAAAATATAGGTCCTAAGATCAAATCGGCACGACTCGAAAGAATACCGTATATGATCATAATAGGAGATAAGGAGGTCGAAAGCGGAACAGTTTCGGTTCGTTCGCGTAAGGAAGGCGAGCTTGGAGCAATATCCTGCGGCGATCTGCTTGAAAAACTTAACCTTGAAATTTCGTCAAAGGCTAAATAATATAATTTCGGGAACTGCGCTGCGGTTCCCGATTTCTTGTAAAGGAGGAACAGCTATGCCGTCTGTCTGTGTTCATCTTATGACTGCCTGTATATTAAAGGACAGGCTTGACATAATTAACGAAAGCGATTTTTATCTCGGCTCAATAGCTCCAGATGCTGTTAATCTTAACGGTTTTGCAGAGGAAAGGGTGCGCTATGCCGCTCATCTGAGAAGCAGGGATTATAACGTATGGAAGCAAAATATAGAGAATTATTATAATAGCATATCGGATCGCCGCAGTGATTTTCTCAAGGGCTTTTTTCTGCATTTGTATACTGATATCGCGTGGGACGAAATTATACAGCCTGGATTATTTGATCATCTTGTAGCGTCGGGGTATTCTGACAGCGAGCTTAACGGTCAGAAGTGGAAAGAGCTTAGCAGGTTTGATTTACAGCTGCGCTCCGATGTGCGGTTCAAGCAGATCATGAAAAAGCTTCCGAAGGCGCAATGCAGGGCGGTATCTTCGGTAAGCAAAGCTCAGCTTGATAATTTCCGCACACTGACAGTAAACGCAAACGAAAGTGATAAGCAAGGTGAAGCTCCGCATTACCTCGGCTTTAAGGCGGTTGCGGATACAGCCGAACTTGCTTATAAATATATCAAAGACCTGTACGATTTATAATTTGGAAAGTAACTGTTCTGAACAAAAACGCATAATATAGAAAAGGTGAAAACCGTTCTCCCCTGACTGCAGTAAAATACTGCAATAAAATTTTGCATGAAATGATTAAAAGCAGAAAACAGGGCAAAAATAATACCGAAGGGTAAAAGCCCTGAAAATATTAAGGAACGGAGTGTTTAAGGTGACAGTTCACAGGGGTGAAATTTATTATGCCGATTTAAGTCCGGTAGTCGGTTCCGAGCAGGGCGGGTTAAGACCGGTGCTTATAGTACAGAACGATGTCGGAAACAAGCACTCGCCGACAGTTATAGCCGCAGCGATTACTAGCCAGCGGGAAAAGGCGAAGCTTCCGACACATATAGAGGTAGGCGGCGGGCAGTGCGGCCTTGCGAAAGATTCTATCGTTCTGCTTGAACAGATTCGTACATTGGACAAAAAACGCCTTAAAGAACGAATGGGCGAGCTTGACACCAATTCTATGACAGCAGTTAATTCAGCGCTTTCAATTTCTTTCGGACTTAATATTAATATGAGATAAAAATATCCGCCGCTGATTTATTTTCAGCGGCGGACATTTTATATAATTTTAACCTGAATTGCAGAAATCACTTCTTTACCTTGAAAAACAATGCTTTTATGATCTGAATTACTATCATAGAGCCGAAGCTAAGAGCGTATGTTGCCGCAAGCAGTCCTCCGGAAAGCTTAACAACCTTAAAAAGCCCTGAAAGCGCCGGTATAAGAAGTACGCAGTTTATAAGCAGCATTCCGGCAATAAATGCAAGGATACCGAAAGAGTTATTGAACATTTTTCCGGAAAACAGGACAGGTTCGTCGGATTTACAGCTGAAGCCGTGGAAAAGCCTTGACATACACAGAGTTGCAAACGCCATTGTACTGGCGGCCGCCGCACCCATATAGTGGTTTCCAAGCAGAAAAGCGGCGATGGTTGCAATGCTTATAACCAATCCTGAATAGCCGATCCTCAGCATAAAAGGCTTTGTAAGAATTGTTTCTCCTGCACGTCTTGGTTTTTGCTTCATAACAGCTTCGGTATGAGGCTCAAGACCTAAGGCGATAGCCGGAAGCGAGTCGGTCAGCAGGTTTATAAACAGCAGGTGAATAGCAGCAAAAGGAACAGGAAGAGCGCCCAGCGAACAGAACAGAACGGTTATTATTCCTGCAAGGTTGCCGGAGAGCAGGAAAAGTATAGCCTTTTTGATATTCTCGTATATATTTCTGCCGTTCTTTACAGCTTTTATAATTGTTGCAAAGTTATCGTCTGCAAGTACCATTGAGGCGGCGTCCTTTGAAACCTCTGTTCCTGTAATTCCCATTGCTACGCCTACGTCGGCCTGCTTCAATGCTGGAGCGTCGTTTACTCCGTCGCCGGTCATTGCGACTATCTTGTCGTTGCTCTGCCATGCTTTTACGATACGGATCTTATGCTCCGGAGTAACTCTTGCATAAACGGATTTATCCCTTACAAAGCTGATAAGCTCTTCGTCTGAATATCCGTCAAGAGCCGAGCCTTCAACAGCCTCTGAGAAATCATTAAGGATCCCTATTTCCTTTGCGATAGCCGACGCAGTTACGATATGATCTCCCGTGATCATAACAGGTTTTATACCTGCCGTTTTACATTCGGCGACAGCCTGCTTTGACTCTGCTCTCGGCGGATCCATCATAGCAATAAGACCTATGAAATCAAGTCCGTATTCGTCCTCTGTGGTTATTTCAGAAACATTGTATTTCTTTGAAGCAAAGCAGAGTATCCTTAGACCCTGAGCGGAAAGTTCGGATACCTGAGCCTTTATCTGCTCCTTTTCCTCATGCGTACAGTTCATTCTGTCAACAAGAACATCTGCCGCACCTTTAGTAAACATTATATTTTCTCCGTTTACATCATTGAGCGTAGACATCAGCTTTCTGTCGGAATCAAAGGGTATTTCGCTTATTCTGGGATAATCGGCTCTGATCTTGGAATAGCTCAGCTTTTTTGAAGCGGCAAAGTTGATAAGTGCAGTTTCGGTCGGGTCACCTATCTCAACGCCGTCCTTGCACTGTGAATCGTTGCAGAGTACAGACGCAACAATAAGATTTCTTTCGCCTGCGGTTTCGGGGTCGCTGTCCTCAGAGGAGATAATATGCCCGTCAACTACGATTTTTCTTACAGTCATTTTGTTCTGAGTAAGAGTTCCTGTTTTATCGGAGCAGATTATTGATACCGAGCCTAAGCCCTCAACAGCCTGAAGCTTTCTTATAATAGCGTTTTCTTTCGACATCTTCTGAGTGCCGAAGGAAAGAACTATAGTTACAATAGAGCTTAAAGCCTCCGGTATTGCCGCAACGGCAAGAGCGATTGCGAACATAAGTGAATTCATTATTTCATCGGAACTGATCCTATCAGCTTGAAACAGACTAAGTCCGAAAACCAATGCGCAGATTATAAGGATCGCAATAGAAAGCTTCTTTCCGAACGAATCAAGTGAGTTCTGAAGCGGCGTCTTTCTCTCCTCGGCGTTCTGGATAAGCGAAGCGATCTTTCCTACCTCGGTATTCATTCCTATATCGGTAACAATATATTTACCGCGTCCGTAGGTAACGAAGCTGCCGGAGAAAACCATGTTTACACGGTCGCCCAGAGGACATTCCTTATTTATATTTTCAACGCTTTTATCTATATTAAGACTTTCGCCTGTCAGAGCGCTTTCATTTACCTGAACCGAAGCGCATTCTATAAGACGGCCGTCGGCAGGGATCTGATCTCCGGCTTCTATCAGTACGACATCTCCGGCGGTAACTTCCTCGGAAGGAACTACTACGGCTTCTCCGTTTCTGAGTACCTTGGCGTTGGGGGAAGACAGCTTTTTCAGATTGCTGAGGGATTTTTCAGCTTTAAGCGTCTGAACAGTTCCCAGTATAGCGTTCATGGTAATAACCACAAGAATAACTATCGTACTTTCGGCGTCGCCCATACAGGCGGAAATGATAGCTGCTATTATAAGTATTATTACCAGAAAGTCCTTGAACTGTTCCAGAAATATTATTAGTGTGCTTTTCTTTTTGCCCTCGGTTATTTGATTCTTTCCGTACTTTTCCGTGTTTTTTTCTGCCTGCCGGGAGGTAAGACCGTTTTCGGAGGATCCGAATTCAGAATAAAGTTCTTCCGGTGTCTGGCGATAGCGTTCGCTCATTTACAACATTCCTTTCAATAATATCCGCAGATTATATTTTTCCCGTTAAAATGACTGCTAGTCGCAGACGGAAAAATATTATGCTCAGGTCCTGACAGTTTTTCACATAAAAAAGCGAGACGTTTATTGGAAAAACTGCGCAGCGCAATTATTTCAATAAAAGTCTCGCCGTTTAGATATGCAGCGGGTCGGTAAAACGACCGTATTGACGCAAACATAAACAGAATTTTCTATTAAATAAGAAATTCCGCCAGCTACTCTCTTTTACACTATTATTATATAGTAAGGATCTGATTTTGTCAATAGTTTTTTTATCGGAAGGTAAAAAAGAAAGCCTCAGTCTGAGCTGAGGCTTTCTGCGGGTATCTATTAGTTTATAGGAGTTGAGGAAATATTTTTATTAGCGTCTTTAATTACATATTCAACAGCCTTTTCCCACTCTGTACGGCAGGCAGTCCAGGTCGTTTCGTTTCCTCCTGAGATCATAGTAGCCTGTGAAACAGTCATCATATATGTTGAAAGCTCGTCTGAAACGCCGTCCTGAAGATCAAATACAGGAGTTTCGGCAGCCATCTTATACAGTGTTTCACGCATTTCGATCATTTCATCAGTCCACTTATACTCGTTTTTGAGAGTATCAGTCGTGATCTGCTTGATGTCCTCAGCCTGGTTCGTAACCTGCTCGCAGTCGAGAAATGCTGCTACGCCTTCAGGATTCTTAGCTCCTGTACAGATACTGTAGCCGTGAACTTTGGCTGAAATATAAGTTTTATCGGAATCCGGATCCTTCGGCATAGGAACGAACATTACTTCGCCGGCTTCAATATCGCCGAAAGGCTTGCAGGACTCGGGAGGACACTCGATAGCGTAAAGTCCGATAGGAATGAAGAGCGTCAGGTAAGAGCCGAGACCTTCTCCGTTAGCTCCGTCGCCTCTTGGTTTCCAGTTGTTTTCAGCACAGGGGAATACAACTCCGTTTTTCTGAAGGTTATACATTCTTTCCTGAACCTTTTCGATAGCCGGATCGGACATATTCTGAACAAGCTGTCCGTCTTTCAGTCCGATCATTGGAACGCCGCTTGTTTCGGAAAGCGCCTTGTTGTACCAGTAGCCGTCCAGCGCATACTTATCCTGATCTGCGTCCGTAAAGTCAGTACACATTTCAGTAAATACGTCCCAATCCCATTTTCCCTGAGCAAACAGCTCGGCAGGATCGTCGTAACCGTTCTCATTGATCGTAGTTCTGTTATATACGCAGGCATATGTAGGCATAGCTTCAATAGCAGCAATATAATGCTTGCCGTTGAACATAAACGAGTCGCAGACGCTCTTAGATCCTGCCCAAAGTTCGGAATTAAGGTCTACATAATCGTCTATAGGCTGGAACATAGCTTTAATAGCGCCCTTAGGGAAAGTATCCATATCGTCGGCAGGGAAGAAGTCGGGTGATTCATTTGCCATTACGGCAGCAGCCAGATCGGTATAACGGTTTTCCCAGGTAGTCCGCTTATAATTGATCTTACCGCCGTATTTGGTTTCAAAAAGCTGGATGGCAGGCGACTTTACCTTTCCTTCGGTAGGGTTGATGTCGTAGTGTGCCATCCATGTAATAGTTTTATTTGATAATTCCTTGTCGGGAAGTTCGCTGGCATGAGCGTCAACTATCTGCTTCTGGTCATTATTAAGGTCTTTTCCCGGAGCAACAGAGCTTCCGTTTGAAGAATTGTCCTTATCGCCGCAGGAAGCCATACCTGCCGCCATAGTCAGCGCAAGCGTCGCAGCCATTATTTTCTTTGCCAATTTCATTAAAAAAATACCTCCTTAAAATTCGGACTCATTTGTCCTGCACAAAAACTATGCATATAGGCATAGATCTTTCGTCTGTTTTTATAATAACAAAACAATTATTGTTAGTCAATCAGCAACTTGCAATATAAATGTTTTAGGTTTTTGTGGATTTTGACAAATTCGTGATAGAAATTTGAATGATTACGTTTTCAGAAAACGTTTTCGGTGAGTTTCGGCTCTTAATTCATAAATAATTTACAATAGAAAATACAAGCTTTTTTAAACTGCGGCGGTTTTTTTCATGCCGAAAATGAGTATAAAAAAGACAGGCTGTTTATTCAGCAGCCTGTCTGTACGTTCGATATTTACATTATCAGGGACTGTATTTCCTCAAAGGTAAGAGTAGGGTGAAGCACCTTATTTATAGCTGCAGCTATCATTGCCGAGGTTCTTATTATAAGGTTATCTATTGTTTTCGGGGTTACGATCATTCCCTGAAATTCTTCTGGAAGCGGATTTATTGAGGCTGTATGGGCTATAGTAGTCATATCGGTAACTGTAGGAACTCCTACAGCTACGCAGGGTATTCCCAAAGTTTCCTCCGAAAGCTCCTTCCTGGCGTTTTCAACTCCGCTTCCGGGAGAGATTCCGGTATTGCACAGCTGTACGGTAGTTCCCAGATGGCTGAGGTCTGAACAGGCAAGAGCGTCTATAACTATAACAAGCTGTGGCAGTATCTCATTGCATATCGCTTTTACCGCAGCCGAGGATTCGACGCCTGTCTGAGCCATTACTCCTGTAGTAAGCACCGCTACGTCTGAAAGCTCGGAGGTGTCAAGATCCTTGGCAAGTCTTTTTATATGTCTTGTCGCAAATATCTTTTCAGCAACGCTCGGACCGAGGCTGTCGGGAGTTATTGCCCTGTTGCCCAGGCCTACTACCAGTACCCGCTCCGGGATATTACAAAGTCTTTTTATCTCGTCTGCTATGCATTTTACTCTTCCGTCGAAAAAATCACTGTAGGAGGAAAAGTGTCCGTCGGCGCTTTCTACGGTTATATATCTGCCCTCAGGCTTTTTTAAAAGGTGTGCTGCCTTTTCGCTTTCTACAGTAATTTCTGTTACTTCAAGCTTGATATTTTTATAGCTCCGCCTCAGCTGTGATACGCCCTCAAGCTGAGTCTGGAGCGATACCTGCTGTGCGGATTCAAGAGCTAAGTCTGTGCGTATTGACATAATATTTCCTGCCTTTCCGTTAAATATGATAATAAAATAAAGCGAATTTCTGCGCCGGATCTTTATAGACGGCTTTATTTCTGCAAAATGCACAATAATCAGTGATTAAAACAGCAAAAATTTTTGTTAAAAGCACTTGCATTTCCAATTTCTTTGTGATATAATAATCTACAAGACTTGTTTAAATGACTGCTGCATTTCCTCTCAGTCGTGCAGTTAGTTTATCCAAATAAGTGCAAAATTATTCAATGAATGAGGGAGGTGCCGATATGCCGAATATCAAATCCGCTAAAAAAAGAGTTAAGGTTATTGAAGCAAAAACTTTGAGAAACAAGGCAGTTAAGTCTGATCTTAAAACAGCTCTGAAGAAAGCTGACGCAGCAGTTGCCGAGAACGCTGACAACAAGGCAGAGGTTGTAAAGACCGCTATCAAGAAGGTTGATATGGCTTGCTCAAAGGGAATTCTGCATAAGAATAAAGCAGCAAGAAAGAAATCTCAGCTTGCAAAATCGCTTAACGCTTAATATCTGGAATACGGAGCCGCATTGTGCGGCTCTTTTTTATTTATAATATTTTCGTTTGTTTTTCGTTTTCAGACTAAGTTTTTCCTAAAATCAAGTGGAACAAAAAGTATATTGCTTAAATACTGTCTCTTATAC
>ENA-UADM01000344-UADM01000344.1-human-gut-metagenome-genome-assembly--contig:-NODE-344-length-11713-cov-4.148568_pt1 | contig 11713 bp, 12 predicted proteins | sample MGYA00244258_ERZ654254 | MGnify/ENA primary metagenome ERZ654254 (study PRJEB26926, sample SAMN06165234) | human gut metagenome | biome: ENVO:00009003; feature: ENVO:2100002; material: ENVO:00002003...
ACGAGATTCCTCTACGTCTCGTGGGCTCGGAGATGTGTATAAGAGACAGCATCAGTTCCATCTGCTTCTGGTCCAATATATAAAAAATGAAGAGGTCAACCACATTTTCCAGAGGCTGATGTATCTTATAAGACTTACCTCGCAGTCCGCCCTTGTGCTGTTGAAGGCCGTATTACCGGCACGCTTGACGAACATGCGAAGTATTATGAATATCTTAAGAACGGCAATGGCAACGATGCTTACAAAATACTCATCGACCATCTTATGATGCCGCTCAATGTTGTAAAAACTACAAAGTAGTATTTCCGGAATTATTTCCGTCAATATGCTTTAACACATCCTCAAGAGCACACTGTATTCTCTCTGTGTGATGCTCATGATGTCCGTATTCATCAAAGCTGCTGCACACATTCATAATATGTGACAGATACTCATGGACATAATGAGCCCTCACCGGTGCCTCTTCGAGGATGTTTCCATGTCTGCCGCCCTCATTTTCACCATTTATGAGCCTTACATAGGCGTTCCTATTGACAACCGGCGTGCTGCTTATGTATTCCGTAAAGCCGGGATACCAGAAGGAGCCGCACACTGAGAAAATATTTGCAAATGTATTATCCCTGAACAGGCTGTACACTGCTGCAAGCCCGCCAAGTGAATATCCGCCGTAGGCAAGCGTATCCATGTTAATATTGTATTCACCGGCTACCAACGGCACTATCTGCTGTGTGAGCCCGGCATGATACTCATCACATCTGCCTCCGAAGTCAGGTGCGCCCTTTCTTATTGCACTCTCAGGCCACGGTGTGTATTCATCCAGCCTGTTTTCCGACACAAGACCGATAAGTATGCAGCCCGGATACGTGAAGTCTTTAAGGCCGTTATTGCAGATTACATCTCCGTCATTGATAAATACTGCATTATAAATGTTTTTGTCCGAATAATTATCCGGCACCCGGATAATTACCTTTGTGCCGGATATATTTAACTCTCTCATATATTACTTTGCGCTTACGGCATCTGCAACTGTTGTCAGTGCATCAAATATTGCAGGTCCGTAATCCATGAATTCATCATAGCCTATAGTTACTATCTTTCTGTTCTTAATTGCAGGAACATCTGAAACTGCATCCGCTGCGAGAAGCTTGTTTACTGCATCTGCATCATTCTTGGCATTGCGGTCACTTGTAACGTAGATTATAAGCTCAGGATTCATTGTTACGAGAACTTCAAGTGAAAGCCCTGAAGTACCTGTTGCAGCATTCGTATAGCCAAGCTTGTTGAGAAGGCTTTCCTGAAGTGCTGACTTATATGCACCGAATGTATTGCCGTCAAATGCACACATTACAAGTGCATTCTTTCTGTCTGATGAGCTGCTGCCTGCCTTTGCGACTGCTGCATCATACTTCTTCTGAAGCTCATCCGCATATGCATTGGCCTTATCCTGCACATTGAATATTATTCCAAGATTCTTAACATCCTGAATTACGCTTGTAAGCTCAACATTACCTTTAGTTACGCTGGCTCCCTGTGCATATACGTTGATGCCGTTATTGTTCCAGTCTGTATACGCACCGAGTGATTTCTCAGAGAACATTGCTGCACGTCCGACTACTATATCAGGAGCTGCCGAAAGGATTACCTCCTTGGAAATGCTCTTCTTATCTCCAAGCTTATTAATCTTCTCAATATTGTCCTTGTACTTTGATGTTATTGTATTGTCAGGATTCATCATTCCGACAATCTTATCTCCGAGGCCAAGCTCTATAAGTGTCTCTGTCGCAGAGAGGTTATTGGTTACGATTCTCTCAGGTGCCTTGTCAAAAGTCTGTGTAATCTCCCTGCCCGATGCATCGTAGGTTGTAATTGTGACCGGATACTGTGTCACTGATGTCTGCTGTGCAGCCTCTGCCTGACTGCTCTGCTGTGACTGATTCTGTGTACTGCCACACGCTGTGAGTGACGCAGCAAGTGTTGTTGTAAGTGCTGCTATAAGCACAAGTGATGTGAATTTTTTCATTCCTTAGTTCTCCTTTTTCCGTGATTCTCCTTTTTATATATCAAAAGCCTTATCATGCAGCCATGAATGACTTTTTGACCTTCTGCCACTACACTATTGAAGATATACTGTATCAGGTATACTGTATCAGTATATGGTTATTTCCCTGATTGAGGACCTCGCAGTCTACATCATATATTTCTTTCATATTCTCTTTTGTGATTGCCTGCTCAGGCGTTCCCTGATGCCGTATCCTGCCATCCCTGACAAGATATATATAATCTGAGAATCTGCATGCAAGCTGGATATCATGAAGCACTGCGAGCACATTTATATTAAGCTCCTTAACGATTCTTAATATTTCAAGTTGATACTTTATATCAAGATGGTTGGTCGGTTCATCAAGCAAAAGAAGCGTTGGCTGCTGTGTTATCGCCCTTGCAAGCACCACTCTCTGCTTCTCACCTCCGGACAGTGACAGATATGACCTGTCCTTTTTGTCATACATACCAACCTTTCTGAGTGCATCATATGCTATCTCATAATCCTGCGCCTTCTCCTGCTCCATCATCTTAAGATGCGGCGTTCTTCCGAGCATCACCACATCAAGCACAGAACAGTCAAAGTTAAGATTGTTAAACTGTGCAACAACCGCCATCTGCTGTGCGCTCTGCCTTATGCTTATGTCCTTCTGCGGCCTGCCGTCAAGATATACGGTCCCCGTCTCCGGCTTTACAATCCTGTAAACGGTCTTGAGCAGCGTTGTCTTACCGCACCCGTTAGGTCCGAGAATCGTATGGAACTCATTATTGCTTACTCCCATTGTGATTCCTTTAAGTATTCTATTACCCGCTATGCTGTATTCAATATCCTCACATCTAAGTTCCATGTCTATTCCCTGCCATAATCTTTTTTTGTAACTATGTAAATGAAGAACGGCGCACCTACAAGTGCCGTGAATATCCCGATAGGCATCTCAGCATTTTTGACAAGTATTCTTGCAAGCACATCAGCCCATGTAAGGAATATTGCTCCCGTAAGTATCACAACTGGCATAAGTCTCTTGTGGTTGGTTCCTGCAAATGCCCTTGAAATATGCGGTATTATCAGTCCGACAAAACCGATTATCCCGCAGTTTGCAACAAGCACGCCTGTAACTACCGCGATAAGCGCCATGTATACTTTCCTGTAAAAGCTCAGGTTAATTCCCAGCGTCACCGCCGTCTCATCTCCAAGCATCATCGTGTTAAGCACACGGTATTGCGTGATAAAAAACAGTGTCACCGCAATTACAACCACCGCCGGCAGTCCTATATTCTTCCAGCCCGCATTGGCAAGCGAACCCATTGTCCAGAACTTTATTGTCATTATGCTGTCAGCATTGGCTCCGACCGATATTATAAAATTGGAAAATGCAGTAAACAGCGCATTCACAACCGTACCCGCAAGTATAAGCCTTGTTGTCGTCATGCTGCCGTGTCTTCCTGCTATTCCAAGCACCATAACCGTTGCAATTACGGCACCAATGAAGGCTCCTCCTGATACAATTGTTCCAAGCCCCATAACGATCAAGAGTGTTGCCCCGAAGGTTGCACCTGAAGAGACACCAAGTATATACGGCTCTGATATCGGATTATTAACCGTTGCCTGCATCACACATCCGCATATTGCAAGGCCTGCTCCGCTTATTATTCCAAGAAGTACTCTGGGGAATCTCATATTCCAGACAATTGCTATCGTTGCTTTGCCTGCATCTGCATACAGTCCATGCTTTCCGGTAAGCCTGCCGATAATAATTCTGTATGTATCTCCAATGCTTATATTCACAGGTCCAAGCGAAACCGCTATCAGGATAGTTGCAACTAACCCGGCTATAAGAAAAAAAAGCATAGTACAATAGAATGCTCCTGAGTTTGTAATTGCTTTAGTTTTTTTATTCACTTCATTCTCCCATTTTGCAATAAAGTTTGTCGTTAATTACTTTCATTAGTCTTATCTAACTGCATAAAATTAAAACACACTGTCATGAGTTTGTCAAGACAGGCATATTCACAAAACAAATAACTTTAATATGACACATTTTATTGTATAATTATTGCAAATACCATTACATTTTGGGATTTGAGAGGAATAAGGGGCTTTTATGCGTTTTGCAATTGTTGATGATATTCCTGCAATGCAGCAGGAACTTAAAGAGATTATATACGATTACTGCCGCAGCACTGATACCATTGCCGATATCTGCTGCTTTGACAGTGGCGAAGCTTTTATTGCTGCATTTGTTCCTTACAGCTATGATATAGTTTTTATGGATATATATATGAGCGGAATGAACGGTACGGATACTGCTTCCTTAATGAGACGCTCTGACAACCGTGTCATTCTGATCTTTCTTACATCAAGTCCTGACCATATGAAAGATGCATTCAATGTACATGCCTTCCACTACATTGAAAAGCCTATATCCAGAGAGCGTATGTATTGCTGTCTGGACGATGCGTTCAGGCTGATTCCGCATAATGAAGCATATATAAATTTTACGTCAGACAATGTAACTGTACGCCTTGATTACAAAGATATAATATTCATAAAGGCAGACCGTCATTATACGATTATATGTGACTGCTGCAATAATATTTATCAGCCATATATCTACTTTACCGCGCTTACAAAACCTCTTATGTCAGATGAACGTTTTTTGCAGTTAAGCCGCGGCATTCTCTGCAACATGGACTACATAACAGGTTTTTCAAAGGACTGCTGTAACCTCTCCAATAATACATTTCTTCCAATAACCATACGCAATGCCAAAAAGCTGGAGCAGGCGTGGCGCAATTATACATTTGACAAGCTTCACCGTCTTGTAGACAGATAGAATTCAAGCCGCTGCATTTCCGTTGCATTTCAACACCATATCATAACCGGAGGTTTACATGGATTACATATCATCATTATTTCAATTTGCAGTTTTAATACCGGCGGCAGTTTTATGCTACCTCCCCATGAAGCATCAGCTGCGCTTTCCGGCATGGAAGATTCTTATTTCATTAACGGTTAATGTGTATACTTATTCCATCATGCGCTGCATTATTGCAACAGGCTCACAGTTTCTGCTCAGTGTTATCTGTCTGCTTATAGCAGGATGGTTTGTATACAAATATATAGGACGTCTTATGGACATTATCTCCAATCCCATGACATGGACTGCTATAATTCCCATTCCGGTTATATTCACGCTGATTAATATAGAAATACGTCCTCATTATTATGCAACTCTCTACACCAACAGAATATTTGAAATTTATATTTTCATACTGATTATTTTTCTGATACTACTGACTATATTCTATGCCAGTTTCTATGTTATTGCCATGGATATGTTCCGTAATTCCCAGGAGCGTGAACGCATGCGTCTTCTGGAGATGCAGCAGCTGCAATATCTCAAGCAGCAGAAATATATTAACGAAAGTTCGCGGATGCGCCATGATTTCCGGCAGTCCATTGCCGTAATCAGGAATCTTGTGCAGACAGCCAATTATGATGCACTCAGCGATTATATTAAAGACTATACAGATAATATTCCACACAACGATACTACGGCATACTGCAGCAATGTCGCTGACAGTCCACGCTACCACAACATGTCCGTCAGCATAATGCACGGAGATGAGCTATACATCGTATCAACCAACAATTTTGACGGCAATACTGAATTTTATGATGGAATATACCATTCAACAAAAGCGGATACATTGTCCTCTTCCGGCCAGTGCGGCATTGGTCTGGCGTCTATCATTGCTACTGCACAAAAATATGGCGGCACTGCAAGATTCCGCAATACCGCCAATGAATTTTTCATTGATATAATGTTCAAAATATGATTATTTATATGAGATATCTGTCTTCAAATTCTTTTATCTGCACAGGCTTTGAGAAGAAATATCCCTGGAACATATTGCAGCCCATATCCTTAAGCATATTGACCTGTGATTCCTTCTCAACGCCTTCTGTTATTACTTCCATTCCAAGCTTTCCCGCAAGGCTGACTATGCTCTCAAGGATATCCCTGCCTTTGAGCTCATTCTCCGAAGCACGCAAAAATCCCATGTCAATCTTGAGAACATCCGCACTTATATCCTTAAGCATGTTAAGTGACGAATAACCGCTTCCAAAATCATCAATCTCAATCTTGAAGCCATAATTCTGGAGGCGCCTTATTATCTCCATGTTCTTCTTAAAATCTGCCATAAGCGCCGTTTCTGTTATCTCCAGCTTAAGCTTGTCCGGATTAATATTATATTTGTCTACAAGCCCTGTAAATGTCTCATATACATCAATAAGATAAAAATCCTTGGTAGAGATATTAACTGATATGTGATACCGGTCATGGCCTTCTCTTTTCCACTCTCCAAGCTTCTCAGCTGCCTTCTCCCACATATATCTGTCGAGCTTATATATAAGTCCTGCTTTTTCAAGAACATCTATAAATACTGCCGGTGAAAGAAGACCTCTCTCAGGATGCTGCCATCTTACAAGTGCTTCAGCACCATATGCCATGCCCTTGCAGTCAACCTGAGGCTGAAGGAACATAACAAACTCATTATTGTCAATTGCCTTCTCAAACTCTCCGATTATGCGCCTTTCTTCCATAGAACGCTCAAGAAGCTCATTATTGTAATATGCAACATACTTCTGATAGCTGTTCTTGATTGTCTCACTTGCAATATTAGCCTTATCACACATAATGCTTACAGGCTCGTCTGTATCATCAATCTCATAAATTCCTGCAAATATATGCAGCCTGAATAAACTGCTTTTGAATTCTTCCTGCATAAGATTTATACATGATATTATATGCTCTTCTATCTTGTGATCAGACGGAACAAGCATTGCAAATCTGTCATTCTGCATCCTTGCGCACAAATCCCCGTTATGCTGATACTCCTTCATAAGCTCGCTCTGTCTTATAAGCACCCTGTTGCCTTTTTCAATTCCAAACAGCTCATTAATGAACTTAAAATCACGTATATTGCTGCATATAATGCTATACTTCCGATCCGGATTATTGCGCAGAATCTTCCGAGTCTCTTCGTAGAACTGTTCCCTGTTGAGCAGTCCCGTCAGACTGTCATGTGATGCTTTATACTTTTCTCTCTCAAGCTTTGCAATCACCTCAGATATATCATTCACGATAAAATAATCACATATGTGATTGTTCTTCTCATCGTTAATTCTCTTGTACTCTACCTCGTAGAACTTGGAGCCTGCCGCATTAGTAACCGGAATATCATACTTCATGTAATCCCTGCGTGTATCCCGGTGTTTTTCAAGCCACTCCCTGTATTCAGCTTCAAAATCTTCATGTGACTTGCTGCCATGTAATCCGTCCGATGTATACATCATATCCGCAACATCATTGCTGTATATACATCTGCCGCGGTTATCAAAGCACACAATTCCATCGTTCATATCTTTAATTATCAGTGAAAGCATATTCTCGATAACTTCATTAGGTACATACTTGAATGTAAGATAATATATAAGTATCGCCATAAAGCTAAATACCGGAGTTGACAAATCATATATTGAATTGTTCCCGATTGTCACTATATCAAGTGTAAATGATACCGCAAGAACCAGCAGTATCATCTCATACCTGAATCTGTAGAATCTTGATGATTTAATTATCATCGTAAGATACGCCAGCATTGTTACAATAATGCCAATGTATATATATATAAAATGTGCCTTGTATACCAGGCTCGCCTGACTAATCACTACATTAACTGAATCCGCTGATATATTATCAATATAAAACACTTTATGTGTCCACGCATTGGAAATCATCATAACCGTATCAAATGCCGAATACACATACATTAATATCTTGACAGGACGTACGCCACTGAACAATCCTGTGTAATGCTGTGAATAATACATAAGTGCTATAATAATCCAGTCAAATATTGCATATGTAAGTCCCGCACATAATGTCTTTGCCATGTTGCCCGGCACAAATATATATGCCGCAAACACTATTCCACATATAAATGAACTCAGTTCATATGCAAATGTTGCCCTGGCAAGTATCCCTTTTCTTCTGAATGCCTGCACCGAACATATCCCCAGAAGAATAATCTCTGCCATGATCAATGTTCCATAAGCTATCTTCATATATATCTCCCAAGCCATAAATCTGTTACATATTACCTACAGGCTATGCTTCAATTATTACTTTTTACTTATTTATTTTAAATCCCTTATACTTATTTGTAAATATTAAGAATTTACAAATAATGCCACTTATAGTGGAATTTTTTGCAAATATTGCATATTTTTCTTTTCAGTGCTATTATTAGCCGATATGAATATGAACATAATAATATCAGGAGAGAGCATATGCGCAGAATGCGGCGCAGGAATGGAGACCGGCTATGAAAATATTTTTTTATGCACTAAGGAGCTACGATGAGCTTATTTTTGTGAGAAAATTCCACGAACAGTATTCTTTTGATTACGATTATACAGAAGAATATCCTTCGCTTGAGAATGCACATCTTGCAGACGGCTGCGAAGCAATATCAATAATAACCAACACAATGTACCCTGAACTTCTTGATGAATTCTACAGACACGGTGTCAGATACATCTCAACAAGAAGCATCGGCTATGAACATATGGATCTTGAATATATGCACAGGCTTGGTATGCGTGGCGCGCATGTAACTTACTCACCTAACAGCGTTGCCAATTATACGATAATGCTTATGCTTATGGCATGCCGCAATATACCATTTATAATGCGTCACGCAGAAGAACAGAATTTTACACTGAAAGGTAAGATGGGAAAAGAGTTATCCACATCTACAGTAGGCGTAATCGGAACAGGTAAGATCGGAGAAACCGTAATACGCCATCTTGCCGGATTCGGATGCAGGATTCTTGCTTATGACCCATATCCTAAGAAGTCTCTTGATGGTATTGCAGAATATGCTGATCTTGACAGAATATATGCTGAATCTGACATCATAACACTTCATGCCCCGGGTGCTGCCGGGAATCATCATATGCTTGATTCCTCAGCATTTGGCAAAATGAAAGACGGCGTTATCATCGTTAACGCCGCCCGTGGTTCACTTATTGATACTGCAGCACTTATAAGCGCCATAGAGAGCGGAAAAGTCGGTTTTGCCGCTCTTGATACATTTGAGAATGAGACAGGCCTTTATTATCTCGACCATGAATACGCCATAATGGATAACCATGACCGTGCAATCCTTAACTCATTCCCTAATGTAATACTTTCACCTCATATGGCATTCTATACAGAACAGGCTGTATCTGACATGGTCGGTAACTCAATCCTCGGACTTCTTGCATTTGAGAAGGAGGATGATAATCCTTTTGAGGTAACCCGCTGATACACTGCTCTATTATTCGTTTTTATTAACAATATATGCCGCAACTGCATGATAGGCCGGGAATAATACGCCTGCTACCGGCCATATTATCCAGCTTCTGTCCCATCTGTTGGTTACAAAGCTTATACACAGATATATTGCTGTTGCAACAAGCCAGTATACGGTTGTGGATGTTGATGTCTTTCTGTCAATCCTTTTAGCACTTCTTGTATAATCACCTTCTTCAAGCAGCTGATTGACAGCAGACATCTGCATTCCGCCTTTTACGAAGAAAAATACACCGACTGCCACAATTACAAGAAGCATACAGACTGAGCATATTATCATAAAATCATCTTCCTCATTCACGGCAATCACCATAAACATCGGTATTACCGAGCATATACAAAGCACCGTTCCGACAACCATATCCCTTACATATCCATCGTGAATCTTGCTCTTATAATCTTTTACCATTCCGGTAACGCCATATTCGGTCTCAATCTCTTCACTTTTTATGAACTCATACTGTTCAAGTTTCATTCCGTTCATAATAAAGATTCCGACCGCAGACGCTACAAGCAGAATCAATACACACACTCCCACTCCGGCAGCCATATTTTCACTTATTCCGCCAATCTGCATATCATTTGCAGATGCAAGTATCATAAGAACAACAGGAGATATTATGCACATCATTACTCCAAGACCTATAGCGGGTGCGGTCTGCCTTGTAAGACTAAGGTAATTGTTGGCGTCCTCCATACTTACTTTACGCTTTACATCCTCTCTGTTTTTCTCTGCTTCAATACCTTCCGTCCTGTCTGTTGTTCCGGCTCCCTGTTCTTCTTTGCTTCCCGGGCTTCCGGCTGACGGGACTTTATCCCCCAGTATTACTTCATCAGCTTTGTACCCCGTATACTCCGAATACTGCTCTTCTTCGATATCATCCTTAATAAGATAGTCTGTTGTTACACCGAATATCTCACTGAGCTTTAATATCTTATCCAGATCAGGGACAGACTGCGCTCCCTCATATTTGGAAACAGACTGGCGGCTCACTCCGAGTCTCTCAGCCAGTTCTTCCTGCGACCACCCGTTTTTCTTGCGCAGGTTTATAATCTTATCTGCCAATATCATAATAATCCTCCATTACACAGGCACTATGTGCCGGGATATTTTTCAGTTAGTATGCATCTATCTGTTACAAATACAATATCATTTTTTCCGGTTACATGCCATATACCAGCACTTACAATTTGTCAACCGGTGGTTGCACATGCGTAAAAACGGCTGTTGCGCCCATAATTAACACCGGGCGAACAGCCGCTCATTACAATTCATATATCATTGTGTATTACTGCATATCTTATATTAATATGCCGGTTGCTTACATCTTGCTTCCCTTAGAACCACCGAAGCTTGCCTGATTAAGTATATTAGTATCAAATGTAAATGTAAGACTTTCCTCTGTACGTTCTCTCTTAAGAGCAAGCTGTATCATACGGTCAAGCAGCTCCTTGTATGGAACTCCCACAGGCTCCCACAGATAGAATGCAAGTGAACCCGGTATTGTATTAATCTCATTAAAATACAGCTTATCTGTATCAGCATCGATCATAAAGTCGATTCTTGATACACCATTGCAGCCGAGTGCCTTGAATGACCTAACCGCAAGCTCTCTTACCTCTTCTCTCTTTTCAGGTGTAAGCTCAGCAGGAATCCTGCGGGATACGCTTGCCATGCCCTTAGAACCGCTTCCCTTGGCATTGCTTACATATTTGTCCTCGTAGCTTAAGATATCCTTTGTGTGAAGAGGTTCCTCACACTCAGATGCGATTGCATCATTCTCATCACCGAGAACTGAACAGTTAATCTCTCTTAAGTTCGTAATTGCATGCTCAACGAGAACCTTTGTTGCATATCTGAACGCATCATCAACAGAATTAGCAAGTTCAACACGGCTCTTGGCTACACTGATACCTACACTTGAGCCGAGGTTGACCGGCTTGACTATTACAGGATAGCCGAATACATTTTCAATGTCATTCATCATGCTTTCCATATCAGCATAATCCGACAGTGTGTACAGGCGTGCATCGAGGACAGGTACATTGCTTTCCTTAAGAACAAGCTTTGTTATGTATTTGTCCATGCCGATTGCCGATGCAGTAACGTCACAGCCTACAAACGGAATTCCCATCGTCTTAAGATATCCCTGGAAGCCTCCGTCTTCAACATTTGTTCCGTGAACTACAGCTGTCTCTTATACACATCTGACGCTGCCGACGAATAGCCTTGTGTAGATCTCGGT
>ENA-UADM01000350-UADM01000350.1-human-gut-metagenome-genome-assembly--contig:-NODE-350-length-11580-cov-5.003644_pt1 | contig 11580 bp, 10 predicted proteins | sample MGYA00244258_ERZ654254 | MGnify/ENA primary metagenome ERZ654254 (study PRJEB26926, sample SAMN06165234) | human gut metagenome | biome: ENVO:00009003; feature: ENVO:2100002; material: ENVO:00002003...
ACGGTCTGGGCGGAGGGTTCGCCGGTTACGGAATTTATCCGCAGTACGCCGATCATTACGCTTTTCATGTTTTCTATGATGGAAATAAGGCGAGAGAAGAATGCGAGAGATTTCTTGATAAGCATTTTGATATAATAAACCTTTCAAAGATACCTGTAAGGAAAAGCGATAGGATAACGGCAGAACCCCTTATCTGGAGGTATTTTGTTGCTCCCCTGCCGACAAAGCTGAAAGATTCACACCTTGACGAAAAGGAATTTGTAACAAGGTGCGTTATAAATGTAAACGCCAATATCGAAGGAGCGTATGTTTTCTCCTGCGGAAAGAATATGGGAGTTTTCAAGGCTGTAGGCTACCCGGAGGACGTGGGGGAATATTTCAGGCTTGATGAATACGAAGGCTATTCCTGGACTGCTCACGGAAGGTATCCTACCAATACACCGGGGTGGTGGGGCGGCGCGCACCCCTTTGCAATGCTTGACTACTCGATAGTTCATAACGGCGAAATCTCAAGCTACGACGCAAACAGACGAAATATTGAGATGTACGGCTATAAATGCACCCTTCAGACCGATACCGAGGTAATTACATATATTATCGACTATCTGCTGAGAAAACAGAAGCTTACGCTTGAGGAGTGCGCCGAGGTTATCGCCGCACCGTTCTGGTCAACGATCGAAAGAATGAGCAAGGAGGACGCTGACAGAGCGAAATATCTTAGAAATACGTTTTCAAGTCTGCTTATAACAGGGCCGTTTTCAATAATCCTCGGCTTCGAGGGAGGACTGATGGCGCTTAACGACCGTCTGAAGCTTCGCTCAATGGTTATCGGTGAAAAAGACGACAGGGTGTATATGGCAAGTGAAGAATGTGCTGTAAGAGTTATAGAGCCTGAACTTGACAAAATATGGACTCCGAAAGGCGGAGAACCGGTAATAGTCACGCTGGACAGCTGTAAAAGATGATATTTTCAAGTAAGAAGGGATGGTATTGAAATGGCTGTAGATTTTCTTTATCCCGAATATGAGATAGTAAGGGATTACAATAAATGTATCGGCTGCCGGGTATGTGAAAGGCAGTGCGCTAACTGTGCTCATTCGTATGACGAGGAGCTTGATAAAATGGTATCGGACGATTCAAAATGCGTTAACTGTCACAGATGTGTTTCGCTTTGTCCGACAAGAGCGCTTAAAATCGTTCATACAGACCACACGTTTAAGCATAATTCAAACTGGACAGGAGAAACGATTGCTGAAATATACCGTCAGGCAGGCTCGGGCGGAGTGCTGCTTTCGTCAATGGGAAATCCGAAAAATTATCCTGTCTACTGGGATAAAATACTGCTCAACGCTTCGCAGGTTACAAATCCTCCGATCGATCCGCTGAGAGAGCCTATGGAAACAAAGGTATTTCTGGGCGCAAAGCCGAAGAAGATAGAGAGGGACGAAAATGGCAGGCTAATAAATAATCTTTCGCCGCAGCTGGAGCTTTCTTCTCCGATAATGTTTTCAGCAATGTCCTACGGCTCTATAAGCTATAATGCTCACGAAAGCCTTGCAAAAGCTGCGCAGGAGCTTGGAATTTACTACAATACCGGAGAGGGCGGACTTCACCCCGATTTCTATAAATACGGGCCTAACACAATAGTACAGGTAGCCTCCGGACGTTTCGGCGTTTCAAAAGATTACCTTAAAGCCGGAGCGGCTATTGAAATAAAAATGGGGCAGGGCGCAAAGCCGGGTATCGGCGGACATCTTCCCGGGATCAAGGTTTCCGAGGATATTTCAAAGACAAGAATGATACCCGAAGGCTCGGACGCTATTTCCCCTGCTCCTCATCATGATATTTATTCAATAGAGGATCTGAGACAGCTTGTTTATTCGCTCAAGGAGGCTTCAGACTATGAAAAGCCGGTTATCGTAAAGATCGCCGCAGTTCATAATGTTGCGGCTATAGCTTCGGGTATTGCCAGAAGCGGAGCGGATATTATCGCTATTGACGGCTTCCGCGGAGGAACAGGAGCTGCCCCAACAAGGATAAGGGACAACGTCGGAATCCCTATTGAGCTTGCTCTTGCCGCGGTAGATCAGCGGCTGAGGGACGAAGGGATAAGGGATAACGTTTCAGTGGTTACAGGAGGTTCTATACGTTCGTCAGCGGATGTTGTAAAGGCAATTGCCCTTGGCGCTGACGCTGTATATATTGCGACCGCCGCCGTTCTTGCGCTTGGCTGTCATCTTTGCAGGACCTGTCAGACAGGTAAGTGCAACTGGGGTATCGCTACTCAGCGTGAGGACCTTGTAAGAAGGCTGAATCCGGAGATCGGCTATAAAAGACTAGTCAATCTTGTACGTGCATGGGATCATGAGATAAAGGAAATAATGGGCGGAATGGGCATCAATTCTATAGAAGCTCTTAAGGGAAACAGGCTTATGTTAAGGGGAATAGGACTTACCGAAAAAGAGCTTTCGATCCTCGGAATAAAGCATGCCGGTGAATAATTTTTGTATTGTCGGCAGTCATGACAAAATTCGGGAAATCAAAAAAGCCTTTGACATTTCCAACAAAATTATAAAAATATATTTGTGCAAGTAAACGATTTATATTTTAATAAAAAACTTTTTCGTTCATAGTTGCACATTTGCGTGCAACTTTTCCCCCTTTTTCGCCTATTAGTAGAGGGGGTCGTTTTCAGACGGACTTCGGGAAGCTGGTTTTAAGAATAATTAAGATTAAGGTTGGGCAGTATTATGAAACGAATTTATGTAAATGAAAAGTGGTGTCTTGGCTGTCATCTTTGCGAGTATAACTGCGCTTACGCAAACTCAGGCAAGGACGATATGGTCAAGGCGCTGAAAAATGTAAAGATCAATCCTCGGATAAGGATCGAGGAGAAAAACGGGATCGCCTTTGCGGTACAGTGCCGTCACTGCGAAGAGCCGCTGTGCGTTAAGGCCTGTATTACCGGTGCGCTTTCGGTCAGGGAAGGGATAATCGAGGTAGACAGGGAAAAGTGCGTCGGCTGCTTTACCTGTATTCTTTCCTGTCCGTACGGAGCGATAATGCCGGACGACGATGGTCACGCCGTTCAGAAGTGCGAGCTGTGCATAAAAAATGCAAACGGACAGCCCGCCTGTGTTGCCGGATGTCCTAATAAGGCTATAGTTTTTGAGGAAAGATAAGGGGGCGTAAATATGAGTAAATATGTTATTATCGGAAACTCGGCAGGAGCGATAGGCTGCGTCGAGGGAATAAGAAGCGTCGATAAGGATTCGGAGATCGTGCTTATATCAAGCGAGCCGTACCATACCTATTCACGTCCGCTTATCTCCTATCTGCTGTGGGGGAAAACCGATGAGCAGAGAATGAAGTATCGTCCCGACAGCTTCTATCAGGACAATAACGTCAAAACAATGCTCGGTAAAACGGCAGTAAGCATTGACAGCGCAAATAAATGTGTAAGGCTTGATTCAGGCGAGTGCATTTGTTATGACAGTCTGCTTGCGGCAACCGGTTCTTCTCCCTTTGTTCCCGTTATTAAGGGACTGGATACCGTTGAGAAAAAGTTCACCTTTATGAAGCTTGATGACGCTTACGCTTTGGAAAAGGAACTGAAGCCTGATTCCAGGGTACTTGTTATAGGAGCAGGTCTCATCGGACTGAAATGCGTAGAGGGAATTGCCGGAAGGGTCGGAGAAATTACCGTTGCCGACATGGCGGACAGGATACTGCCATCGGTTCTCGATCATGAGGGAGCGCAGCTTGTTCAGAGCTTTATCGAGGAGCGGGGAGTTAAATTCTGTCTTGGCGACAGTGCGGCTGAGTTCAGTAAAAACAAGGCGGTTCTTAAAAGCGGAAAAGAGATCGATTTTGATATTTTGGTGTTGGCTGTGGGAGTACGTCCGAACGTTTCACTTCTCAGGGAAGCAGGCGCAGAGGTAAACAGAGGCGTAGTTACCGATGAGAAATGCCGCACTTCGGTCAAGGATATTTATGCGGCGGGCGACTGCACCGAATCCTACGATATTTCCGCCGGAGCAAGCAGAATACTTGCGCTTCTGCCCAACGCATATTTGCAGGGGGAAGCTGCCGGAATAAATATGGCAGGCGGCGAAAAGCTTTATGATAACGCAATACCTATGAACGCAATGGGAATGTTCGGCTATCATATGATAACAGCAGGTACATATGAGGGCGAGGTTTATGCCGAAAAAAGCGGCAGGAACTACAAGAAGCTCTTTTATAAGGACAACAGGCTTGTCGGATATATCATGATAGGCGATATTGCAAGAGCGGGGATCTATACCGGACTTATCAAGAAAAAGACTCCGTTGGATTCCATTGATTTTGAACTGATAAAAGCCAGACCTCAGCTTATGGCTTTTTCAAAAAAGAAGCGCGCTGAGTTTCTTGCGAGATAAGTGCAGTAAGGGGGAATAATTTATGAAGATCACAGCAGGTTCAATGCATTTTAAGGAGCTTAACGAAAAGCTGAAGTCCTGTACCGACGAGCCGGTAGTAATAGACAGCTGTCTTGGACAAAGGTATATAGCCTCGGGTAGAAGCAGGGGCGATATTATTATAAACGGAACTCCGGGAAACGCTCTGGGGGCATATCTTGACGGAAGCGATATTACCGTTTACGGCAACGCTCAGGACGCTGCAGGAGATACTATGAACAGCGGAACTATTACTGTTTTCGGCTCGTCCGGCGACGCAACAGGCTACGCTATGAGAGGCGGCAGGATCTACGTCAGGGGAAACGCCGGCTACAGAGCGGGCATCCATATGAAATCGTATATGGAGCATATTCCGGTGCTTGTTATCGGAGGAAGCGCCGGATCATTTTTGGGAGAATATCAGGCGGGAGGATATATTATCGTTCTGGGGCTTGATTCAGAGGGCGAAGCTCCCGTCGGAAATTTCTGCGGAACGGGAATGCACGGCGGAAAAATATTTCTGAGAACAGAAACGCTTCCGCAAGATCTTCCGGCTCAGGTAAAGGCGGCGGAGGCGGAAGAAAATGATATGGCGGAGATCGACGAGTATATTTCGGAATTTTGCGGAAAGTTCGGAATTGATAAGGACGAGGTGATCAACAGCAGGTTCTATGTCCTGACTCCCGACACAAAAAATCCTTATAAACAGCTTTACACGGCAAATTAAATGTTGTATAATAATAAAAGATCATTTTCGGCAGCTTATGAGCAGTCAGGAAAGGATCACAACTATAGCAAAAATTGCGGCGGCGGGAGGAAAAGCGTATGAAATATACTGAAAAAGAGGTACTGCAGTTCATTGAGGAAAATGACGTAAAATTTGTAAAGCTGATGTTCTGCGATATATTCGGGCGGCTGAAAACAATTTCTGTAATTTCTCGGGAGCTTGCAAAGGTTTTTGAGAGAGGACTTGCTTTTGACGCTTCAAAGGTAGAGGGTTTTATGAATATTACCGATGGGGATCTGCTGCTTTTCCCCGATCCTAATACGCTTTCGCTGCTGCCGTGGAGACCTCAGCAGGGCAGGGTCGTAAGGTTTTTCTGTAATATCAGAAACAGCGACGGAACGCCCTTTGACGGCGACGGAAGATTTTTTCTTAAAACCGCTATGGATTACGCTCGTTCCAAGGGATATATTTTTCAGATAGGAACATCCTGCGAATTTTATGTTTTTGAAACTGACCAGAACGGAATGCCAACTAAGATTCCGCACGATTACGCCGGCTACTGCGACGTTGCTCCAGCAGACAGAGGGGAAAATCTAAGAAGGGATATTTGCCTTACGCTTGAACAGATGGATATTGTTCCCGAAAGCTCCAGGCATGAGGCGGGGCCGGGGCAGAACGAGATAGATTTTCAGTATTCTAACGCTCTTAACGCAGCGGATAATCTTATTACTTTTAAAAACGTAGTCAAGTCTGTTGCGTCAAGAAACGGAATGTTTGCCTCTTTTATGCCGAAGCCTTTGCCGGACAAATGCGGCAGCGGTCTGCATATTTATCTTTCCTGTATAAGAAACGGAAAAAATATATTCAGTACGAAAACCGATTTTCCTGAAGAAGCAAAGAGCATGATCGCCGGTATCCTCAGGGAGATACGTGCTATGACGTTATTTATGAACAGTACCACCAATTCATATTCAAGGCTCGGAGAGCATCTTGCACCGAAATATGTTACCTGGACTCATAAAAATTACGCTCAGCTTATGAGAGCGCCGTTAAGCGCAAGTGAAGAAAATGAAATGATCCTTCGTTCTCCTGACAATACCTGCAATCCGTATTTTGTGCTGGGTCTTCTTATATACGCTTGTCTTAAAGGAGCGGCGGAGAAAGTACAATTATGCGGTCCTGCCGATTTTGATCTGCACAGCGCTGACGCAGAAACGCTTGCCGGCTTTGAGAGGCTGCCCTCAAGTCTTGAGGAAGCGGTAAACTGCGCTGAAAAAAGCGAGTTTTTAAGAGAGCATCTTCCTGAAAGAACTCTGGATTACTATATTTCACGGAAAAAGTCGGCATGGAAGGAATATATAGGAGCTCAGGACAGAGAGCTGTATGAATCGGTAAAATATTTCCGCACACTTTAAACTCATGACGGAAACGATCAACAGTCAGAATGAGGGGGTGTGTCGGAATGGATAGGGTCCTTATCGTATCCAGCAGCGAAAAGGCGTCCGAGACCATAGCTTTGCTGATAAAGGAAGCCTTTCCCGTATGCAGGCAGTCGACGGTAAATTCAGGCTTGGAGGCAAGGCGCATTGCCGTATCGGGCAGCTATGACGCAGTTATTATAAATTGTCCGCTTTCCGACGAATACGGAAACGAGCTTGCGGAGCTTATTACCGATTCGACCGTAGCCAGCTGTATTCTTATAGTCAGGTCTGAAAGTTCCGATTCTGTCAGCGAAAGGGTAGAGGATATGGGCGTTATGGTAATTCCAAAGCCGTTGAACAGGCAGGTATTCTATCAGGCGCTGAAGTTTGTCAACGCTTCAAGGAAAAGGCTGCTGGGACTTCAGAACGAGAACATAAAGCTTCATAAAAAGCTTGAGGAGATCAGAAATGTAAACCGCGCGAAGCTTGCGCTTATGCAGTATCTTAAATTTACCGAACAGCAGGCGCACAGGTATCTGGAAAAGCAGGCGATGGATCTTAGGGTCACAAAAAACGAGGTGGCCTTAAAGGTAATAAAAATGTACGAATAGTTTTTGTGTTCAAAGTGTTAAAATATAATAACAATATTGTTAAATTGGAGAAAATCCGTTGCAATTTGACCTGTGAGAGAGTATAATATATTTGTTGTTTAAAAATGCACGACGAAAGGGTGTTTATAATGTTGGTTTCAACTAAGGAAATGATGGCTAAGGCCGTTGAGGGACACTATGCGGTAGGTCAGTTCAATATCAACAATCTTGAATGGACAAAGGCTATTCTTCTTACTGCTCAGGAGCTTAACTCGCCTGTTATTCTGGGAGTTTCAGAGGGCGCAGGAAAGTATATGTGCGGCTATAAGACGGTAGTAGGAATGGTAAACGGAATGCTGGAGGAGCTTAATATTACAGTTCCTGTTGCTCTTCACCTCGACCATGGCTCTTTTGAGGGCGCAAAGGCCTGCATCAATGCCGGATTCTCGTCAATTATGTTTGACGGTTCTCATTATCCTATTGAAGAAAACATTGCAAAGACAACTGCTCTTGTAAACACCTGTGACGTTTTAGGTATATCCCTTGAAGCCGAGGTCGGTTCGATCGGCGGCGAAGAGGACGGAGTTATCGGAGCAGGCGAATGTGCTGATCCTGATGAATGCAAGATGATCGCTGATCTCGGAGTAACAATGCTTGCTGCCGGTATCGGAAACATTCACGGTAAATATCCTGAAAACTGGGCAGGACTTTCATTTGAAACTCTTGCGGCAGTTAAGGAAAGAGTAGGAGATATGCCGTTGGTACTTCACGGCGGTACAGGAATTCCTGCTGATATGATCAAGAAGGCTATTTCACTGGGCGTTGCAAAAATCAATGTAAATACTGAATGTCAGCTTTCGTTCCAGGAGGCTACAAGAAAGTATATTGAGGACGGCAAGGATCTCCAGGGCAAGGGCTTTGACCCAAGAAAGCTTCTGGCTCCGGGCTTTGAGGCAATTAAGGCTACCGTTAAGGAAAAGATGGAGCTTTTCGGTTCTGTAGGTAAGGCGTAAGTTTAATATACAATATAATACGAGTGTAACCCAGACCACCACTCGATAATAAAAACAAGGAGAAATCAGTATGGAGATTTTTAATTCGCGACGTATAACCAATATAGGTGTTGTTGCGGCAATTTATGTAGTCGTTACTCTTTTAGGAAGCGGACTTGCTTATGGACAGGTTCAGTTCAGGGTATCCGAAGCATTGGTGCTTCTGTGCTTTTTCAACAAGGATTATATTCTTTCAATGTCTATCGGCTGTTTCATAGCAAATTTATTCAGCACAGTAGGCTTGATAGATACGGTCGTAGGAACGGCAGCGACGGTGATCTCCGTAGTACTGATATATGTATGCAGGAACAGGTTAAATTTATTTGCGGTTTCGCTTTTTCCGGTAATATTTAATGGAATTTTTGTCGGAGCTGAGCTGAAGCTTGTATCAAATTTACCGTTTTTCGCAAGCGCAGCGTGGGTTGCGTTAGGCGAATTTGTATGCGTATCGGTTTTGGGCGTTGTGCTTATAAAGGCTTTGTCAAAGAACAGGCGGTTTATGAAGCTTATAATGGCAGGGCACAATGCTGATTCAATTAGTTAACTGGGGCAGGCAATAGTTTGTCCTTGTATAAATCGCTCGAATTTTCTTTGAAGATTCGGTGTCTTGAAAGAAAATTCGAGATGATTTTAATTTATATGCGGATATGGCGGAATAGGCAGACGCGCTGGCTTCAGGTGCCAGTCGGGGCAACTCGGTGCAGGTTCAAGTCCTGTTATCCGCACCAATGAGAAAAAGGCTGTAAGCAAATAAGCGCTTACAGCCTTTAGTTATGCAGTTTTAGGTTCGAATGTTTCAAAAAACACACTTGCGCTGCCGTTAAAATCCCCGTTCATCTCAAAGTTAACGTCAAGACTTTTGTCCTCGTTCTGGTGAATAGTTATCTTCTTTACCAGCATTCTAAGATTGACGTCTGAAATCATACCCTCTGACAGTATTTCTTCAAGTATTTGAGTGGTATTACTAAGCTGTTCTTTTCGCTGCTTACAGACCTTATCGTATTCACTTAAAGCTGCTGTCTTTTTTTCAAGGGATGCAATTTCTTCCTCACGCTTAGCGATCATAGAATTGTAGATTGAAGCGTGTTCTCTGTCTGTGATACGCTCCATGATTAAATCTTCGATCTGCTGTTTCAGCGCAAATATTTTGTCAGTATTCATTTGAATTTGCTGTTCATACAGCGGCTTTTTTCGTATCCAGTCCTTGACGATTGTTTCATACCTTCGGCTTTCCTGAATGATATTATCTTTTAGGGAGCGAACCTCATCTTTGACTAATTCATCTAATTGACTTTCACGAATCGTATGCGGAGTACAGAATTGCTTGCCGTAGCGGTGGTGACTGTTGCAGGTGTACTCAACATATTTTTTTCCTCCCTGCCTTCTTGTTCTCGCTACAAAGCACGCTCTACAGTCGGCGCATTTTATCAGCCCTGCATATCTGTGAAGTCTTTTGCCGTTTTGCGAGCGAGGATTGATTTTTGACCTCTGCTTCAGTAAAAACTGAGCCTGATTCCAAGTAGCTATATCAATTATAGGCTCGCAGAAATTCTCATGCCGATATTGTTCTTCTGACGGAATAAAAGTTTTTGTTTTGTAGATTTTAGAGGTTACAGTTTTGTGATTGACCAGAGTTCCAATGTATAGTTCATTAGAAAGCATTCTTTTAACGGAAGTCTGTGCCCATAAATATTTCTTTGAAATGTCAGGTTTCCAATCTGCAAGCTTTCTGTTAAAATAGTAATCCGGTGATCGAATACCGTCTGCGTTCAGCTTTTTAGCAATCGTTGTCAAACCGTAACCGCTGACGTAAAGCTTGAAAACATCACGCACAATCCAAGCTGTTTCCTCGTCGATTACTACCTCGTTTGTGATTTTATCCAAACGATAACCGAGCGGTAAAGTAAGTACAAGACCCTTGCTCTTTCCTCACATATTCAGCTGTTCTGATACTCCGCAGCGTCCTCGTAATCAATAATGCCGTTTATTTTTCGAACCTCGTTTACGCACATAGCGTGAAGCTTGTCCAAAGTATCATCGTCCACCTCGTTTACAGCCGCAGTCATATGCGACAGCTTTGCAAGTTCCACTGCGACCTTAAAAAGCAGTCTTGCAAGACGCTGTTCAGTACCTTTAATATGAGCCTTGACCGTTTCGGTTATCATAGGAGAGAGATAGTTTATGTTATCTTCCTCGTTGAGATAGCCAATGTAAAATTTGACGGCTTTCTCGATAAACTCCGTTTTCGAAGCGCAGTTGTCCTCACGGTACTCCTGTTCGATCTTCTTAATTGTTTCCGGCTGAAAATACACAGCCATTCTTTTCTTTGCCATAAATCTGCTCCTTTCCCTGTCATGTCCCCTGAATAAATGCCGATTTTACGCGCTTTTCGTTACTTTTGATACCTGAATTCAACTAAAATCCTATTTTCGGCCCCATAAGACAGCCGTTGGAATACTGCACGATCCTCTTGCGCAAACGGCGTATTTAGGGAGTTTCCGCGGCGGGCTTTGCGCGTCCGCTGTGAACGGTCCGGGGGCTTTGACCCCTGACCTTTAACTAGCAAGTAAATATTCAGAAGCCTGTTGATTACTTAAAAGTCTGATTTGTGCAATATCCTGATTCCACATTCTACATCACCTCCGTAATAGTTTTTTATTCGCCCGCAAACGCTCTACGTTGGCTTGTGCGGCGTTTTTATGCTCCATGCCGATACTTTCCCGATTAATTTTGGGAGGGCAAATTCGGGCGGATTTGGCTCGTAAATATGCGTGACGGTAACCGTTAAGCGTGACAGTAAAAATACATTTTAAATTCTACTGACACGCACCATAGACAACGCTGTTACGGACTTTGCAACACTTCTGTAAGCTGTTTAGTGACAGTAACTCCGCTGCCGCTTTTACTGTCACTACTGTCACAGTAGTGAACTCTAACCATAATTTCTTAACCTTCGGCTTTAATGAAACTTTATGTACCGTCAAACAGAAAAAGCCCGCACATACTTAACCACGACTAAAGACGGAAGCTTTTCCATCTGAATCGTGCCTAAATATGTACGAGCCTTATGCTCTTTGAAATATGTTTATGTAATTGGCGTTTGATATTAAATTGTCATTTTAAAAAGAACCCTGTCATTCTATTTTTATTTTAACATGGGAATGCGAAATTGCAAGATAGCGTCAGATGTTTATAACTAAGATAAATTTAAATACTCATAATACTATATAACTAAATCGAAAAACTTATTTTACGTTTCTTTCAAGCAAACAGTAAAGGGAAAAATATAAGCATTTGTATACTAATCCCTCTTAATATGCGCGGTTAAAAGTTAAATATATATATAACCAC
>ENA-UADM01000365-UADM01000365.1-human-gut-metagenome-genome-assembly--contig:-NODE-365-length-11231-cov-3.733805_pt1 | contig 11231 bp, 9 predicted proteins | sample MGYA00244258_ERZ654254 | MGnify/ENA primary metagenome ERZ654254 (study PRJEB26926, sample SAMN06165234) | human gut metagenome | biome: ENVO:00009003; feature: ENVO:2100002; material: ENVO:00002003...
CTCTACGTCTCGTGGGCTCGGAGATGTGTATAAGAGACAGCCACAGAATCGCCAGCCGGTCTGCCAGCAGTACCTTCATGCCAAGTCCCGCTGCAAAATACTTCATGCCGTCCTCAAGCTGTGAAAGACAGTAAATTCTGTTCTGCGGCTCAGTTCCTTCATTATAGCGCATGATCGGACCAGAGATCACCTGGGGAAACAGGGAAAAATACACAGCAACAGACAGGAATGATGTCTTTTCGAAAATCTCCCCTCTGTAATAATCTACCTGAAAGGAGATCATCTTAAACAGGTAAAAGCTGAGTCCAAGAGGAAACAGGCTGCTGTCCACGAAAACCGCAAGCATCTTGAAAACAAGAAGCACTGTGACATCCAGACTGATAATGAACGCAAGCTTTTTTTTCCTCTCTGTCCTTTGCCAGCTATGCATTTTATAGCCTTCGGAAAGCTTATGGATCTGCTGTCCCATAAAGTAATTACAAAGAGTCAGCAAAAGAAGCAGAAGAACATATTTCAGATCCCCTGATGCATAGAAAAGATAACTGCCAAGAAGCAGAACTACATCCTTATATTTTATGGGGATCAGATGATATATCAGTAAAAAAACAGGAAAAAAATAGAATATAAATTCCATCCCCGCAAAATTGACCATACCAGTTAACCTTCATTTCTCATTTGTTTCTATCATTGTAGCATCTGCCCTGTTAATCTACAAGGCACATTCTTTTCCAGAATCTTAAGTTAAGCTAAATATTCCTTTACATATTTTTTACAAAAATGCACATACTGAAATACAAATGAATATTATGGAGATCAATCGCTATGGAAGAAAAGAAGTCAGAAGAACAGCTCTCACTGGAAAAGGATTATGCCAGTTATGTAAAAAAGGTTACCCCCTGTCACAATTTAATTTTACAGATGCTGAAGGCATTTCTGACCGGCGGGCTTATCTGTACCCTGGGGCAGCTGCTCCTTGATTACGCAAAAAATACCCTGCAAATGGAAAAGGACATGGCCGGGAGCTTCTGCTCCATCAGTCTTGTCCTTGTCAGTGCCCTTTTAACGGGCTTTGGCCTGTATGCCCCTCTTGTAAAATTTGGAGGTGCCGGCGCCCTTGTACCTATCACCGGGTTTGCCAATTCCGTTGCTGCCCCTGCCATTGAATATCAGAAGGAAGGGCAGGTCTTTGGTATCGGCTGCAAGATCTTTACGATTGCCGGTCCCGTCATTCTCTACGGTATTTTCACAAGCTTTATCCTTGGGATCCTTTATTTATTCATCTTATAAACGGGATCCCCGGGGTATCCGCCCTTCAGCTTCTGCATGCCGCGCTGTACAGCATCCCTGGAATTCTTCCAGTCGGCATCCTTATTCCGGTAATCAAATTTCTCTACCAGCCAGTTGACATCCTCCTGAAGCCTTTCCATATTGCGCTCCATCAGAGCAAACATATCGTCATAAAATTCCTTTTTCTCCTTGTCAGAAAATCTGGCTTCCGCTGCTCTGCAGAGGTCTCCGAAGTGGTGGAGGCAGAACCCCTTGCCTTCCTTTATCTTCTTACGGAATTCCTCATCCTTCTTATACATATAGAAAAAGGTATCCATATATCTGTCATAGGTATCTGCAAACCGGTTACAGATGTAGCAGGAGCCTTCTACCTGTTTTACCCAGGCACTGATGCTGTTTTCCTCCTCCGGCGTTTTCCTGAATCTGCTGGCAAAGGAACTCCTTCCCGGTGTAAAGTGCTTAAACTGCTCCTTCATATCCCGGTTGATCTTCATATAATGCGTTTTCAGTATCCAGGCATTTCCAAGAGTGTTGCCATAATCAAACATCTTTTTGAAATGTGCCCGGCAAAAGCCTGCCTTATCCGTTTCTCCCCTTACGTCACTTTCCATGTAGGAGGATCCACTGCCCAGCACAAAGTCCATCAGATCCTGCTCTACCTCTCTTTCAATATAGCAGAAAGGACATTCATCATTGGCACTGACAGCATCATTGAGTGGTATCGTATACAAAGTTTCTTTCATTCTATGCCTCCCTGACACAAAGCCTTTCTAAAAGCAGCAGATACCCCAGTGCATCCTCCATGTAACGCTCCGGCTGGAAGGAGCCCTCAAAAAAGGCTTCTGCCATCAGCCCGTCCAGTGTAAGCTGCACCATCTTCTTCAGCTGATCCATGCTGATCCCATCCCGCAGGGACGTATTCTCTGTCCTTTCAAGTAGTCTGTCATACTGTTTCCCAAGGTATACCCGCTTCTCCCTGGTAGCTTCAAGTGCCTCACTGTTCTGCTCTCTGCCGCTTTCACTTAAGAACCGGATCAGATAAGGATAGGTGCGCATGACCTGCAGCTCACAGTTTTTGATCTGTCTGGTCAGTTTAAAAAAATCAGTTTCTTCCTTATCCACACCGGTATTCAGCTCCAGCAGAAGATACTTCACACTGTAATCATATACAAACGTATACAATCCGATCTTGCTGATAAAGTAGTGAAAGAGCAGTCCCTTGCTGATGCCTGCCTCCTTCACGATCTCATCTGTACTGGCATGCTCATACCCGTTCCCCGCAAACACCTTCAATGCAGCATTGATCATACGATCCTGTTTCTCTTTTTTGAGATCAAAAAATTTATCGTTCATATAACCCCCGTTCTCCCCATTGACCTTTCTAGTCGAAACTAAATATATCATATTTTCATGCGCTTCGCAATTCCTGTTGTCTATAAAACTTCGGTTTTTTCCTGTTTTTTGCTTATATTCTCTTTTCAATCCTGCAAAATAGTATTAGAATGTTGTTATTCTATAAGTGATCTTGAAAGGAGTTTTTCGATGTCTAAGAGTTTTGGTAAATTTTTACTTTGCAGCGCTTTAGTTGCCGGTGCCGCCTATGGTGCTTATTCCTATCTCCAGAAGAAGGATATCATTACCCATCCTGAAGCCGGTGATGATACTGATGATGATTTTGACGATTTCAGCGAAGACCTGGACGAGGATCTCACTTCTTCTAAGGAGCGTTCCTATGTTTCCTTAAATCTTGATAAAGCAGAGGCTCTTGCCACAGAGGCTTTCCATAAGGCCAAGGAAGTAATCACCGACTCCGTCCAGCAGGTAAAGGACACCGTGAAATCCGTTGCTGATAATCAGAGTGCCCATACCTCCTTTACCGATCTTTCCGAGATTGCCAGAGAGGATGTCAAAGAGGCTTCTGAAGCAGCTGAAGATACTGTAGAAGAATTCTTTGATGATGAAGATCCTGCGCAGTAATCCGGCATGAAATTTCCCGGATCATCTCCCAAATAATAAAATAAGACCGCATATCATTTACTGGTATGCGGTCTCTTTTATCGTTATTTCTTACCCATCTGCTGAAGCAGCTCATCCTTTACTTCTCTTGCCTTATCCTTGATCCTGTTGTTTACTGTTGGCGTATTCAGGATATTATAGATGAGTCTGGATGAAATATCATATTTTTCAAATTCCATGGCAAGCACAGCGATCAGATACTCCAGTGTCACCTCGTCCATACCGCAGATCGGATAGCTTTCTGTCTGCCTGGCGGTGATCAGTCCATCCAGGGCATTCTTCAGGAAATCCTTTTCCTGCTCCTTGATCTCCTGCATTTTCTTATTGTAATCCTCTACTGCAGGATCCAGATTTTCACCCATGCTGCGAAGGAGCCATCCTGCCTTCAGACAGATATATGCCTTCTCACTGACCTTGCCGTGCTTTACGATCGTATTGGCAAGGCATAGCTTATAACGGTACAGTGCCTCCTCATAAGTATAGGTTTCCTTTTCCTCCTTTACCGGATGAAAATTTGCAGAAATATTTTCTTTGATCGCTTTGATCTGTCCTGCTGTCAGTCCCCCAAAGAATCTGGTAAGCGCTGCATAGCCACAGTGCGGACAGATCACCACATCATATTTCAATGGCTCCATCTGATCATAAAGCGGCCGAAGATCCCTGTCTGTTCCGAGAGAACGTAATTTTCCGGAACGGACTGTTTTTGCTTTAAAGCCCTGATAGCAGACCGGACATTCGTAGCTCTTATCAAACAGGAATGTTTCTTCCTTCACCTCTGGTTTTTCCTCTGCCTGCTTTTCTGCCTCTTTATCCTCAGGCTGCTCATATACTTCCATATTTTCAAGACCTCCAAGTCCAATCTCGGAAAGTCCACTTAATAATCCAGCCATATTTTCCTCCTACGCCTTAGGTAATACATATGAGCTCTTCAGAGATACGATCCTGTTAAATACCGGTGCGCCCTCCACAGAGTCTTTGGAATCCACACAGAAATATCCCTGTCTGACAAACTGGAAGCTGTCATAGGGCTTTCCGTCTTTCAAAGCCGGCTCTAAATAACATTCCTTCAGCACGGTCAGGGAATTGGGGTTCAGGTTCAGGCTTCCATCCTCATTGTATACACCCTTTTCCTCATCTATAATATTTTCATAAAGTCTTACTTCTGCCTTCACTGCTTCCTTTGCAGGAACCCAGTGAATGGTTCCCTTTACCTTACGGCCGGTAAAGCCGCTTCCGCACTTCGTCTCCGGATCGTAGGTGCAGTGTACTTCTATGATCCTGCCATTTTCATCCTTGACGCAGCCGGTACAGGTTACAAAGTAGGCATTCATCAGACGAACCTCATTGCCTGGAAACATACGGAAGTACTTTCTCGGAGGCTCTTCCATAAAGTCCTCTCTCTCTATATACAGCTCCCTGCCAAAGGGTACTTGTCTTGTTCCCATAGCCTCATTCTCAAGATTATTAGCTACGGTGAGCATCTCTGTCTGATCCTCCGGATAGTTATCAATGATCAGTCTGACAGGATCAAGAACCGCCATCATTCTCGGTCTCTTCAGCTTCAGATCCTCTCTGATACAGTACTCCAGCATGGCATAATCTGCAGATGAATTACTCTTGGAGATACCACAGAGATCCACGAACATCTTGATGGACTCAGGTGTAAAGCCTCTTCTTCTCAGGGCTGCGATAGATACAAGGCGGGGATCATCCCATCCGTCTACAATGCCATCCTCAACCAGCTTCTTGATATATCTCTTACCAGTTACCACATTGGTCAGATACATTTTGGCAAACTCGATCTGTTTGGGTGGATGAGGATACTCCAGTTCTCTTACGACCCAGTCATACAGTGGTCTGTGATCCTCAAACTCCAGCGTACAGATGGAGTGGGTGATTCCTTCAATGGCATCCTCAATGGGGTGCGCAAAGTCGTACATCGGGTAAATACACCATGCATCTCCCGTATGCTGATGGGACAGATGCGCCACACGGTAAATGATGGGATCTCTCATATTAATATTGGGAGATGCCATATCGATCTTTGCACGGAGCGTTCTTTCTCCATCGGCAAAGCCGCCGTTCTTCATCTTTTCAAACAATTCCAGATTTTCTTCTACGCTGCGGTCTCTGCTGGGATCATTCTTACCGGGCTCTGTCAGAGTACCACGATACTCTCTCATCTCTTCTGCAGAAAGCTCGGAAACATAAGCCTTTCCCTTTTTGATCAGCTTCACAGCACCTTCATACATCTGTTCAAAATAATCCGATGCAAAGAACAGCCTGTCTTCCCAGTCAGCTCCAAGCCATTTGATATCTGCCAGAATGGAATCTACAAATTCTGCCTTCTCCTTCGTAGGGTTGGTATCATCAAAACGCATATTGAACCTGCCGCCATACTCTTTTGCAAGTCCATAATTTAAAAGGATGCTCTTGGCATGTCCGATATGAAGATATCCATTGGGTTCCGGTGGAAATCTGGTGTGCACAGTATCATAGACACCCTCTGCCAGATCCTTATCAATAATCTGTTCAATAAAATTTCTGGAAACAGTTTTTTCTGCTTCTCCTTCGGTGGTCACATTTTCTTTCAGTTCTTTTTCGCTCATTCCTGTCCGATACCATAAGCCGCAGACCGGCTCTGGCTTTACCTCCTGCATTTTCCGTTACTCTTATCCCACATCATAGCACATTATTTTTTAATATGCTATTCCTTTCCGCGAGTTTTCTCCAGTTTCTCAAAATAATCTTCCAGCTTCTGATTAAAATAATTCTCTGTAAATTCCATATCAAGGATCCTGAAAATACTGGTTCGTTTCATTCTGCCGGCTGCCTTCAGAAGATGACCGCCTCCGCTCCCGTCCTCTCCGGCCAGAAGCGCTGCCAGCTCATCTGCATGAACCTCTTCAATACAGCTCCTGAGGGAAAAAATGATATCCTCCTCCAGAACAGCAAATACCACACAGATATGGATCTCTTCCACCTGTATCATGAAATCACTGATCATTCCAAGAATATTTGGATCACAGGGTGCCGACCTTACGATCGCATAATGAAAATCTTCATTGTATATGTGATGAAGCAGTGCCCTTCCGGCAATCTCCAGCTCCCGGAGGGACAGATTGGAATTTTTAAAAAGTGTGATCAGTCCTTTATCATAGGAAAGTGCATCCCGCATTTCTGTATCTTCCGGTGCTGCAATGTCGGAAAACATGTTGGTGTCGCAAAGCAGTCCATAATAAAGAGCGGTCTTCAGCTTATCCTTGCCTTCAAAGGAATACCCCTCTGCCTTCATCATCTGCCACACCAGTGTAGAACAGCTTCCAAGACCGGACCGGATTTCTGTCAGTGGGATTCCTGTGATCTCTACCTGATGATGATCGATCACCGCCACATTTTCTGCTGACAGGTGTGTCACATTTCCTGCACCATACTGACAATCAGTTGTGATCAGTAACCCCTTCACCGGTACATCCTGATCCTTCAGGTATACGACAGGTATATCAAGCTTATCGATCATCAGGAGCAGATTGGGCTTCTGGATCTGATTTTCCCCACTATAAACCAGCCTGACATCCTTTCCCTTGTCTTTAAAATAACAATACAAGCCAAATCCTGATGCCAAAGCGTCAGCATCAGGATTGTCATGACATTGTATCGTAATTGGATTGAACTGTTCCAGCTGTTTCAGATTCATTTTTTCTTTGTTCCCTTCTGACTTTTCGGAAGGTCAGGTGCATATTTCTTTTCAAAATCCTCTCTTTTTAAGGGCTTATCAAAATAGTACCCCTGGATCAGTCCTACATTCATTTTGGACACGATATAGAACTGACCTTCTGTTTCCACTCCCTCGACACAGAGGTTTACACCGATCACCTGTGCCAGTTCAGCGATCATACGGACAAAGGACTTTGCATATACGTCTATTTCCAGATTTCTGATAAAGCTCTGATCCACTTTGATCACATCAAGCGGAAGCTCTCTGATATGGTTCAGGGAAGAATAACCGGTACCAAAATCATCCAGTGCGATCCTTACCCCAAGCTCCTTGATCCTTCCAAGAATTCCCTTCATTCTGTCCATATCATTGATGGCAAGGCTCTCTGTTACCTCCAGCGTCAGATTACAGGGACTTATCCCACTGTCATGAATAGCACTTTCTACAATTTCAACAATATCACTCTGCAAAAGCTGGATGACAGACAGATTGACATTCACCTTATAATCCGGATAACCGTTCTGGTTCCAGTAGCTGCAGATCTTGCAGGCTTCCCTGAGGATATGGTTCCCAATCGGATTGATCAGTCCCAGATACTCTGCAAGCGGAATAAACTCTGCCGGTGAAATAAAGCCAAGCTCCGTACTGTTCCACCGGATCAGTGCCTCTGCACCTGTACACTTCGGCTTCTCACCCCTGATATCCATGATCGGCTGGAAAAAGATCTCAAACTCCTGATTGCCCTTGGCTGTCGCCTCACGCATATTCTTTTCCATATCCAGTCTTCTTCCTGATAGACTGCCAATCTCCAATGTGTAATTGGAAACTCTGTTCTTACCTGCCTTCTTGGACTCATACATGGCGATATCTGCCTTTTTGATGAGTTCATGGACGACCTCTCCATTGTCAGGGAACTCTACTACACCCATACTCATAGTGCAGTAGTAATCCGAATCCTTTAAAAACCAGGGTTTCATGAAGATGTCTTTGATTTCCTGGATGATCCTGTCCAGCTCCTGATAATGCTCAGGTGCCACAATAATGACAAATTCATCACCGCCCATACGGTAGCAGGTATTCTCAATTCCTTTGATCCTCTGAAAATTATGTGCGATCGCCTTTAGCAGTACATCACCATACTGATGTCCCAGTCCGTCATTGATATGCTTGAAATCATCCAGGTCAAGATAAAGGAGCGCACCCTTTTTCTTCTTTTTACCGGCTTCATCCACATATCTTGCCAGATCCCTTTCACAGCACATTCTGTTGGAAAGTCCTGTCAGAAAATCGGTATGAGCCTGCTGTTCCAATTTCTTCTGATATACCTTTTTCTCAGTCTCATCGTACAGGGCAACCAGCATTACATTTCTTCCATCTACCCAGCACATTTTTGTATAATAAACCTCAAACCACTTGCCGGGATCCTCAAGGAACAGTTCCCCGATTCCTTTCTCCGCCACAATCGTCTTTTCAAGCAGCTTGTTGATATTTCCGTTTTTCAGTTCTTCACCGAAAATGCCACGCATATTCCGGTTGGTGAACAGGCTATTCCCCGTTTCAAAATCCCTGACATAAACAGCGCCGCCCACATTATCAAGAATAGTTTCCAGACAGGCATAGGAGCCTGCCAGCGAATTCTTCTGGATCCTTCTTGTAAGGATACTCTGCAGGATCTTCATGGCATCCGCCAGGAACTTGATCTCTTCCTTCTGCCAGATCCTGTCCTCCCTTTTCTCCGTGAAAACGCCATACATATCGACCTTTCCAAGGATCATGATTGGAATTACCACAAGTGCATGGATCCCAAATGTTTCCAGCTCTTCTCTTTCTTCCTTCTTAAGTCCTGAACTGTCAGATAAAATAAAAGCCTTATCATCATCCTTGATAAAGAAGGGCTTTTTCTGAGCTGCATCTGCCTCCAGTCCCCAGACCTCCTTCTGGTTACACCAGTGGGACAGGATATCGATCTCATCCCTCTGCTTTGTCCTTCTGCACAGAGCTGCTGTGCTTAAATCTAGAAAGCTTCCTACTGTCCGCAGGATCCGGAGCATTAATTTCTCAATTGCATCATCATTTTCCAGAAGCTGGATGATCTCTGCCAGTGCTTCTGTACGTTTCAGGTTGGCTTCCAGTGCCTTGGCCGAATACTGGCTTCTCCGGCTCTCTGCTTCTGCATTCAGCGTATGGGCTGCACTGCTGACCAGATCCCTCGAAAACTCGCTGACGGCATCGATCACGCGGTTAAATGCCCTCGCTGTGATCATGGATTCAAAGCCGAGCAGTCCTGGCCTGTCATTCTCTTCTTCCTCAACGTCATCAGAAAGCACACCAAAGATCACCCAGTTAAGAACAGGTCTTCCAAACGCCCTGGCAGTGATCACTGCCATGCGCAGGTTGGAATACCCTGTCTCTTCAATTGCCTGATCCTCAAGTGTGCTTTCACATACTCTCGTAAGCATATTCTGCAGCTGTTCCTGATCAATGGCCTTCATCAGCCTTGCTGCTTCATCAGGATTGCCGGAAAGGGCTGTGAGAGGAGTCCCATCGCAGTCTACAAAGCATGCAAATACATTTACTGCCTGGCACAGAAGCTTCTGCCATTTCTCCAGATTTTTCTTCTCCTTGAGGTTCTGTATCATGTATTCACTATCTGTACTGTACTTTCTTTTGTCAAACTCAACTGTCGACATGATGTTCTCCTCTTTTCTGCCGCATTCTATTTTTATTCATCCACGCTGTAGTTAGGAGCTTCCTTGGTGATATGGATATCATGAGGATGGCTCTCCTTCAGGGAAGCTGCTGAAATCTTGACAAATCTTCCCTTCTCCTTTAGCTCTTCGATGGAAGCTGTTCCACAGTAGCCCATACCGGAACGGAGACCACCCATCAGCTGGAATACAGTATCTTCTACAGTTCCCTTGTAAGCCACACGGCCTTCTACACCTTCCGGAACCAGCTTCTTTGCATTCTCCTGGAAGTAACGGTCTTTGCTGCCGTTCTCCATGGCTGCAATAGATCCCATACCACGATATACCTTGTATTTACGTCCCTGATACAGCTCAAAGGTTCCGGGGCTCTCATCACAGCCTGCAAAGATGCTTCCCATCATGCAGACATTTCCGCCTGCTGCGATCGCCTTGGTCATATCGCCTGAGTACTTGATACCGCCATCCGCAATGATCGGGATGCCATATTCCTTGGCAACTGCATAGGAATCCATGATTGCGGAGATCTGGGGTACACCGATACCTGCTACAATACGTGTCGTACAGATGGAACCGGGACCGATTCCTACCTTGACTGCATCAGCACCTGCCTCGATCAGTGCCCTTGTTCCTTCACCGGTTGCCACATTTCCTGCAATGATCTGCAGCTCTGGGAATTTCTCCTTGATCATCCTGACGCAGTTCAGTACATTCTGGGAATGTCCGTGTGCACTGTCAAGAACGATCACATCTACCTTGGCATCTACAAGAGCTGCTACTCTGTCAAGTACATTGGCTGTAATACCAACACCGGCACCACACAGCAGTCTTCCCTGTGCATCCTTGGCTGAAAGAGGGTACTTGATCGTCTTCTCGATATCCTTAATGGTGATCAGGCCTACCAGATTATAATTGTCATCCACGATAGGAAGCTTTTCCTTTCTTGCCTTGGCAAGGATCTTCTTTGCTTCCTCCAGTGTGATCCCTGCCTTGGCAGTGATCAGTCCTTCACTTGTCATGGATTCCTTGATCTTCTTTGTAAAATCTGTTTCGAACTTCAGATCTCTGTTGGTAATGATACCAACGAGCTTTCTTCCCTCTGTGATCGGGACACCGGAAATACGGAACTTGGCCATCAGTGCATCGGCATCAGCCAGTGTATGATCCGGAGTCAAAGAAAACGGATCGGTAATAACACCGTTCTCAGAACGCTTTACCTTGTCTACCTCTTCTGCCTGTGCTTCGATCGACATATTCTTATGAATAATACCGATACCACCCTGTCTGGCCATGGCAATCGCCATTCTGTGTTCTGTTACTGTGTCCATTCCGGCACTCATCATCGGAATGTTCAGCTTGATTTTTTTTGTCAGCCAGGTTGTAAGATCTACCTGATTTGGGATTACATTGGAATAGGAAGGTACAAGCAGTACATCATCAAATGTAATTCCTGTCTCTTATTACACATCTCCGAGCCCACGAGACGTAGAGGAATCTCGTATGCC